>Ga0098044_1000440_pt1 | contig 21983 bp, 25 predicted proteins | sample 10_taG_FD_75053 | JGI IMG/M metagenome (GOLD analysis project Ga0098044, IMG submission 75053) | Marine viral communities from the Subarctic Pacific Ocean - 10_ETSP_OMZ_AT15264 metaG | ecosystem: Environmental > Aquatic > Marine > Oceanic | place: Pacific Ocean | collected 2015-01-16 | reverse complement strand
GTCACAGCAATTAAAGCTCTCCACGATGATGGGATGAAATCCGGTGGAAATGCAGAATCTCCAGATCACCACTACTGCGATATTGTCCAAGAATTAGCTCCGGGTCGATATACTAATGTTATGACAGTACCAGTATATTTTTTGAAGAGGGTAGATATTGGTAATAATCGAAGCGCTCCTATACCTGATAAGAACGTCCGGAAATCCGGTGCTCATATTAAACCGGAAGAAGTGGGCGAAGATTCAGATCCAATGGGATCTGCTGAATCAACTGGTGTTAATGAAGGTGATAAAGATTTACCAGTTTCAGATACTAACATATCGCAAGCACCCCCGGCTAAGTCTTACACTACGAAATATCTCGAAAAATAAACTAGTTAACAGCTTTCTCTACAGCAATCATACAGCTAAAGAAATTGATTTCTTGATCAGCTACAAACGGTGATCTATATAAATGCTCCGCAATGATTAGTAAAGCTTCTTTCTTCTTCACTTCTGCTAGCTTCACCTTTTCAATATGATTGAAGAAGTCCTTTAATAGCTTTGGATAATCGCTATTAAATTTTTCCTCATTCTCAATTACAGATTTTCTCATCTTCAACACCGCGCCTGACCCGACAAGCTTATAAAGTTGATCTACAAATTTATAAGCCTGCTGCTTTTGCAAATTTAACTCGCCACTCAAGCATTGCTTCTGCGCTTCGTTAATAGTTTTTCGCAGATCTGGGTAATTACTCTTTACTAATTTCTTAAGTTCTACTACCTGTGCATCCGCAATCTTAATTTTTTCTTCGGTGAGAATAGTAACCATTCTCTCTTGACAGAGGTCAAGAGGAGGAGTTAAATCAAACGATTGGCATCTACTCTGCACTGCCGGAATCACTCGATGATTATAATTAGCGGTGAGAATGAACCTAGTAAATCCGCTATACTCTTCCATAGTATTACGTAAAGCTCTTTGAGCGTCTTGCGTAAGCCCGTCAACCTCGTCTAAGATAATAACCTTAATCTGACCGTCTAAGCTTTTAGTTCTAGAGAAGTTAGTTACCTTCGATCTAATTGTTTCAATACCGTTTTCATCACTAGCATTGATATATAGATATTGACAGCTTAGCTCAGATATTAAAATCTTCGCTAAGCTAGTTTTACCAATACCCGGTCTTCCAATAAAGAGGAGATTAGGAATCTCATTATTGGAAATAATCTTTTCAAAGATACCTCTATTGTTATCAGTAAGAATAATATCTCCTAATGTTTTAGGTCGATATTTCTCTACCCAAAGCTTATCAAAAAGACTCACTACTTTTTCCTACGTCGAGGTTTAACTGTCTTGGTTACTGTAACAGTTTTCCGCACCGTGGTACGGCCTTTTGTTCTCTCTGAAACACGTCGTCTTGTACTCTTCATTTACCTGAGCTCCCGAAACCGCTAGAACCGCGGTTACTATCCTCTACTTCATCTGCCCAACTACACTCTGGCTGTATCAGCGGATATACAACGAGTTGAGCTATCCTATCTCCCTTTTTAACTTGATAGTGTGCTAGGGACATATTTTTATAATCAGTTTTAAAATTGTATAGTTTGACACCTAGGTCTCCCCGGTACCCATTATCAATAACACCTAAGTGTGGCTGTATACTGCTTTTAAACCCTAAACCAGATCTAGGCTCAATCCTGAACCAATATCCCGGTTCAATATAAGCTAGCGTGAGACCGACCGGTACTACCGCACTTTCTCCGCCTCGGATAAGTACATCCTCGACCGCTACTAAATCGTAACCGGAATCTCCTATACCAGACTCACTATTATTAGCATTAGGTAATTGAGCATCTTTATGCGTTTTAAGAAACTTAACACTAGGATTAAGTAATAAATTTTGTTTGTATATATCCATATTATTCATTTAATAAATTCTGACCATCAAACCCAAAAGTCTGCTGATTATTAGATTCCCGGCTCACAGAATTAGATTCTAACCATGATTTTAATTCTAATACCTTTTCATTAGGTACTATAAATGTTTGACCGTCAACAACTACAATTGTATCCATGTACAAAGTATAGTATAATATTAACCGAACTCAAGTAAATACTTCTATGGCCGATGAAAAAGATGATCCTATTAATTCGTTAATATCTCAGCTCCGGACTGCCTCTGAAGCGTCTAACGAACTGTCTAGCCAATCGGCGGCACTGCCGGACATTAATAGAGATAATATAGAGGAATTCGTAATGCAGACATCCGCACATCTTGTTAATAAATCTCTGGAGACAATGCAGATGTATCAAGAGATGATTAACACAGCTCCAAATGCTGATGATGTTGATGCTTACTCTAATCTCGTAGGAGCGACCACAAAAGCTATTGACGGTCTTAATAAACTTGTTATACAGGATAAGAGATCTAAATCTTCGAAAGATATTAAAAACCTAGAGTTAGCTGGTAAGAAAGAGCTTCAAGCTACTCAAGCTATCTCAGATGCGTATGTTGCATCTAGGGAAGAGATGTTTAAAAAATTAATGGACGAGACTGAAATTATTAAAGTAATAGATGTCTCTGATACATCAACCGCATGTTTAAGTAGCGATCCCTAAAGACTGGCTATTGGTTAGCGATTTGCCAGTCTCATTAAATTTATTCTTATACATATCTACTTTAATTAAAGACTTTTCAACCGCATATTCAATAACCGGGTTATTAATTTTTTGAAAATTAAAATCATTGCTAGATCTTATCCAGTCTAACACGGTACTAATATCACCTAAAGCTTTATTAATTTCACCGGTCAATTCTCTCTCTAAAGATTTATCCTGATCACTACTTCCACCCGTCATCCGAGCCCAGTGGCCTGTATCCGGTACTAGATTTTCCCCATGGGAAGATTTAGATATGGCTGCTGTACTAATTACATGTCTCATATTATTCCGATATATAATCTCAACCTCTCTAGTAAGCTTTAACCTTTCCTTTTTTATATGCGGATCCAGCTTATCATCTATATTGGGAGAGTGAATGAGAGGTATAATACCAACTTTAGTAAAATCTGTATCCTCTAATTGTATATCTAATGATTTTAAATTGTAACCTACTTCTCTATCATATCGTGTAAATGTACCAATGCTATCTGATATATTATGAAAGTAGCTTTTAGACGCATCAGTCAGTTGCGCGTAAACTTCTTCTTTTACTTTATCATGAGCAGTTCTAAACTTATTAAGCCAATACAGTTTAAACTCATCGCCCATACTTTTTAATCCGAATGAAGTTTTTAAAAGTGCAGTTTTATTTATAACAGAGCTTAATATGTCTTTCTCTACTCTCAACCATCGGGTCTTACCTGTTATCTTATTAATGATTTTATATTCCCGTAACCCAGATACCATTCGACTAACCGGTGAGCGCGCCGCATCCAAAAATACTCTCTCCCCATCCTGCAATTTTAAATCAAGTGCTACAGTTAAAGTATTTTGTATATCAGAGTCTTGGCCACCCATTTCATTATCTGTCAAACTTAAAGTACCATTATTTAAATTGACAAAGAAGTTCGCCTGCTCGACCACCGGATCGTTTGCACTATGTGAATAATCCCAAATTAATCTGCAGGCTACTTCATTAGCATAATCATCGATAATAGTTGTGAAGTTTGTAGCGGCTACATGCAGATCTACTGTGTTGGTAAATACTGTATTCGTCATCGCTGGCATGCCAGTTTTTACCGGTACAGCTTGAGCACCGGTGCTTTTTATCTTTTCTAGAAAAGTGAACAGATGATCTATTGTTGGAAAAAAAGCCATTATAATCCTATTTTTTTATATGAATAAGGTTTTGAACATGTAATACTATTTCTATATGAAGCTCCGGCAATTGTATGTACAACATTAGTTATTAACCATTGACCTTGCATAATATCTTGGAATGGTACATCTGGAGTATCTTGCGTATTGACGATAGATAAGAACCTCCCGGACCGTCTATATGTCAACCCAGGCAAATCAAATGTCATACATGGAGCCAGTGCGATAGATTTATTAAAGATAGAATTTCGACCTTTTTTATACCTTTCAATTGGATCTGTGGCTCCAGAAAACGTATGTTTTAAAATTTTATTCTCTTCTTGAGAATTATCAAACGGTATTAACGCATCCGGAGATTCACCATACATTTTTTTATCTATATAAAGCTTCTGAAAGTCTGCTTTAGCATTCTTAATATTATGATTTTTTATATCTATACTAAATTTTTTGGTGCGCGGATTATAAGAATGTACCGCATGCGAGATTAATTCGCTCATACTATCTGTAGTAGATATATCAGCAAAACTATAATTACTCAACCCGGCAAAGTCGTCAATATTCATATCCAAATCAAATGCATTTCTAGACATACCCGGAATCGTTTTAATATTATCCTGCGCACCGGGGCCATCCGGCTGAGCCAACGGGAATAAATCAATATGGAAATCTCCCGGGAGCCTGGTATCCTTCGTAAAGACCCTATCAAAATATTCACTGAACGGTAATAATGACCATATCCTATCTCTATTATATTGAAGTATGCAATTATCCAAAACATCTGAACTCACCATTCTGTCTAGTAAAGTTTCAATATCATCCATCGCCGAGAATTCAGCTGGGGATGAATAAAATGATTTGTTCCGGCCTTTCTCCCACTGCGGGTCAAATTCATTAGAAATATCTTGATTGAGAAATTTTTTATCTTTAAAAGATTTTTCGATACAGTACCGTATACCATCTCCAACATGTACGCCCCTACTACCGTTACTAGCTTGCGTAACGTCAAATCCTGCCATATTTAAATAATCAAGCATTTCTGCAGTAGACCAATGAATATTTGTTTGTGATAATATTTGCTCTTTAGCATCTTTTAGATATAAAGCTTTTACCTTTCTATCAATAGTGTTGGGTTGGTGTCTCTCATCTTCATCATATATAGAAAATATATATGATAGTTCCCATATATGATCCGGAAAGTTAGTTTCATTAGCTAAAGGTTCAGCTTTATCATCGCGAAGTATCGGTCTGATTTTAATCAGCGCTAAATCTAAACCGTCATGTTTTAATCTGAAAGATCTAGGACGATCTGTTTCAACTGCCGAAGCCGCGTTTTTGACATGGTAATTTTCAAAAGAATCAAACCTATTATCTAAAAAGATAACGCCATTACTAAATGGTGAAAATAGATCATCTTCAATCTTAATCATGGCAATTACTCTATTTGGAAGTTGAATAAAATCACCATCGCTGTTCATTAGCATTATACAGAATTTATACTCATTACCATCCAGCCATGTCTCACTATCTGATAAGGTCTCTGCTACTTTAAATATTTCCGGGAAAATCATTTCATTGAATCTTTAATACGTTTAATCAGGTGTGGTATGAAATCTTTTTTAATAATTCTCAATCTCATACCCTGCGCAGGAAACTGCACCGGATTTTGTATTTTATTTGTTAAACAAATTACCCACCACAACTTAATCGTACCATATTCTAGAAAACTTAAATTTGTCCATGACATCTTCCTATCGACAATAACGACATCATATAGAGATGGTTCTAAGTCCTCTGGCATAATAACTGTCTTGAGTATATTATATCCGTAAAATCCATCGTCGGTCCTGAACATTTTAAAAATATTTTCATACTCATAGTCACTGAGCCGGGCTGTTTCACCAGATAATGCCGCTATCTGATTATTCGTCATATTTAATTCAACTTTTCCCATTATCCTGTTTGTCCTGTATCTCCGCCAGTTCTAGCTGCTGTTACCTTAATATCATATATATCATCATTTTTAGTTGTAGTATGATAGAGCATATTTTTTGATTCATTAACTAGCGGAGTAATATTCATGCTGATTCCATATGCATCTGGGATTATAGTTTCCATCTTATGACTTTTACTGTGACCTGTAACTTTATGGTCTAGTGCTCCAACAGATCTTGGTAGATTATCAGTTCCGTCTGAAGAAGTTCCGAACGTTTCTATATCAATATCCATTCTTCTAGAAGCACCTTTATAAGTTATCTGTAGGTTAGATATATCACAAAATGGATGATACATGACTCCTGGTATCTCTACTTCATATATACATGGTGGTCTTATTAAAACTTTCGATGCCCTATTCCCCATATTCTGATATAATAACATATAAACTAAATGCCAATTCCTAACAACATCAGCATAGTTAAGTGTATTAGATAGCTCAAATTTAACATTAAATGACTGACCTTGTGTAGCATGTACATATGTTTTTGCCTCTTCAACATATGCATTTGGCTCATTAAACATCAGCGCGGCATCTGATAGTACATTCGCGACATTACCTCTGAGATTATTAACCATACTACCCACTGGTGAGTTTGAAGCTTGAGGAAGCTGGAATTGATTCGCCGTTGATCGAAACTCCTCTTCAAAGAAAGGAAATATATATTGAAAATTAGTAGGAGCGACGTTGTATAACCCTTTATATGATTCTAGATATCCTTTGTTCCTCGATGAGGCCGGCAGTTCATCCCGATCAAGCCATCCGGCAGCCGCGGCTCCTGCTACGGCTCCATATCCCGCACCTTGGCCGCCCGCGATGAACCCCCCGGCTAAGGCTCCGGCGGCACCGGCTGCCACACCCTTAACACCGCCTTCGTTTATAAAATTTACACCAAATTCAGACATGTACTTAGCTTGTTGTACTATAGCATTACCGACAATTTCATATTCTTTTAAGTAGATTCGTGGTGTTTCATCAAGGATAAATTTCTCTTTATAAGAAGCCGTCCATTGAAAATCTTTAACTACATCAACCGGACCATCGACGTTGGGATGTAAATGCGGAGCTGTCTGATTACCAGTGAGCTTCGTCTGCCGAGACGCTGCGGCCGCGACTGGCTTAGAATCCATTTTAAATAATACTGGTGATGCCATATACTAATATTTATCTAAAAAATATTAGCTAGATCGGTGTTTGTCTCTTTGATTTGAAATATTACTACTTCCAGAACCGATTTGATTAATATTTGGTGAATCTTTAGTAGCAATGATTGTATTGTTCGACGGTTCTATAGAAGCTATAGCTTCCGGCAATTCGCGCGCCATCTGATTAATATTTTCATTCATTTGACCTAATAATGAAATAATCTTACCGCCTTTAATCTCCTTAAGAATATCATTACCAGTATCTACCAAATCTGAATTATCACTAACCGGTGATGCCTCCTCTCCGGATTCTTCCCTCAATTTTCTCTGACCTTGATATATCTTAGTCCCTAACTTACTGAAGAGATCTTTTTTGCCTAGAGAATTGGGAAGCATTCTTATAGGCGATTCCCCATCGGAAAGCATTTTTATAGGTGCCTCGCCCGGTGATGATATAAAATCTTGCGCGATTCGACCAGTGTCTTTTTGAGGAGCTAGTACGTTTTCTACCTGGCTAATAGGTTTCGCGTATGATAGTCTCCCGGATTCGGCTGCTAGATTAATATTGGTTGGAGCTGCTATCTGTGACGCTCCTAACATCATTGCAGTACCGACTCCAGTCGCTGTCATTCCCGCCGGTGAAAACCCTGTAGGGATTTTTGATTTAGTAGCAATCACAGTATCATCCGCGCTGAACTCTAAAGGCTCTTGCCCCGGTCTAATAATGTAGTCACCTTTCTTCCCGGACTTGGAAACATCACGCGCCATTATACCTGCATCAATGGCGACGCTTGCCGCGGTACCAATCCCTGGTACTATTGACGCAGCTCCAGAAGCTAGTTCGGCAAGCGCACCAACAGCATCACCTTTCGCGAGACGAGCTGCTGCAAAAATCCCTCCAGCTACGGCTCCGATCACCGGTATCTTTTTAAGCGCGGCTTTTCCTAGACCTTTTCCAGCTGTCTTTCCAATTGATTTGCTTGCCGATGGTGACGCGCCAATACCACTTACAGTTTTACCTAATTTGCTCTTCTTTAGCCAGCCCCATGCTGATCCGATCTTCTTCTTAGCTGTATCGACTCCACTCGAGACTGTCTTCCCTACCTTACTATTTTTTAAATTCTTCCATCCGGAGTCGAGAGCATCTTTACCTCTTTTAATTTGATCTCCAACAAACCCGGTGAGTTTAGTAACTTGCTTGCTAACCCCGGTGGAAATATTTGCAAATATATTACTCATCTTCAGTGCGATTAGCGGTATTAACATCGCTCCTAGCCCACCTAAAATTCCGCCTCCGCCTCCAGATGATTCTCCATTCTGCCCGGGCGCGGTCCCGATAACCTTAGAATCATTAGAATCTTTTTTCTCACCATCAATCTTTCCATCAATTCTTTCCCATACATTATCTGCCAATGATACAACGTTAACATCAACCGGATCAACTGATTCAAATCCTGTATCGACTGTTTCATCTGGGGTGTTAACTTCAGCTCTAGTACCTGCCGGGGAATCAGTCATTTGAGGATCTAAAGTATCAGACTTTGCTAGTGATGTTTCTTTGACCGGGGTCAATCCTTGTTTAAGCTCACTTTGAACACCAGCAATTGCGGATATAGTATTAGTACTACCTAAATTAACAGCCTCTACTATTTCCTGTGTATCTCCGCGACTTCCGGGCGCTGATGCAATCTGCGAATTTTGATCAATTATTATATCGAGCTTTTTTGATAGATCACCATTAGTTTCATTTGCCCGGCGTTGCTCAGCAAGGACAGCTTTCTGTGTAGCATCCACCGGAGCAAACATTTGTGAAAACAGATTGGTCGCTGTCTGTACGTCTAACATCAATAATATTTAATAAAACCTTACATGGTCGTAAAGAATGGAATATCAATATCTAAGAAAACAGTTTTAGTTTTCTTATTGATAGATATGCGCTCAGATACAAGAAGTACTTGATATTCCTTAACATCTGAAACATAATCTGCTATTTTTGCAAATACGGATGATGGTAGAGATTCTAAAAATTGTACATTGGCGCCCATCACTTCAGGCTCAGTTAATGTAAAATCAAATGTAGTTTCTTTGCTCGTTTCAATCTTTCTAATAAATTTACAGCATTCAGCTAGAACCGCATTACTAGTCAAGTCATCATCTCCCACTCTACTAAGAAACAGCTCATTATACATATGATCAATTTCTAATGTTGGTACATGGAGATGTACCATAAAAGAGCCTACGCTTATGGTTTTTTGAAATTTGACTTTAGGCTTCTTTTGCCTCAAGTTCTGAACATATGGTTTCAAATTTACATTATGTATACTATCCTCAATCAGTAGATCGATAGTTGGTTTAGTACTATACTTTAACTGTAGCAAAATAGCTGGTCTATCAACAATGGTTAAATCCTTATATAAATTCTCATCTAAGGAAGTAGATTTTATCAGAGAATTAAAGATTTTTGGTACTTCTAAATACTCTTCCATAGACGCTTCATCGTCTCGTTCAAGGTCAATAAGCTGTTTCTGCTGACCTACAGATATCGGTCTAAAATTATAATCGCGTTGAAGCGTTGGGACGAACACCTTAACCGGGTTGTCCAAATAAAACTGTTCTAATTCTTTAGCTAGATCTTCCACCATATTAACTATTTACCCTTTATTACTCATTTTCAAACTCTGGAGGTATCGCCATCCCTGGAACGTTCACATTAGTATCTTGTTTATTTTCAGCTTGGTACTTCTCTATAATGGAAATAAACGCATGAATTTCCGCTGGCGTTTTAGATTGAAACAACTCTTCATTAAAATTGTGATGCTTAATTAACAGATATTCTGTCTCATATAAGTCTAATAAATCAGCATCAAAGAATAATTTAATAACTGATATAAATGAATCATCAAATAATGATAAAGATATTTTTTGCTGGGGAGCATCCTTAACAAAAGGAGATTTATATGTGAAAATCGGTGTATTGGATAGGAGCTTATTTTGATCTTGTATAAATGAGTTAACACTACTCAATACCGTAACTGGTAATCCGTCTAGACTTTCATTAGATATAACTTCATTTTTATATTTGATCGATTTAATGCAATGATTTAAAATATTTGATTTTGTATACGGTTCAAATGTTGTAGGTAATGCCATATCGATACACAGTTTTCCAGTCTCAATAGAGTGTGTATTTATAATCTCAGATTGAAGTAACGCTATAACAACGTCATTGCAATTTACATTGCACCGGAAAACCTTACCGGTCTCACTACATGTCACTTCTAAGTCTACATCAGATCCTATACTATAACTTTTTATCATCAATAAGATTAGTAGCTTATCAATGATGGTTAATCTTTTAATATCGAAATCAAAATTACTCTTTACATAGCAATCTTTAATTATATTTTCAATAAAAAAATTAACAACGACTGGGTTATTATCTAGAAGAACCTTAACAAATTCTCTGTATGTAGAATATGTTATATCTTGTAAAAAAATATAACGGTCTTGATCTAAAAACGCTTGATAGGAAAACCGGTGCGCCATTAAGAATAATTAGTCTTAGAATCCTAGAAGGCCAAAAATCCCGCTACCACCTTTAACTTTTTTAGGCGGTTTTTTATTCTTCATATTTGTTTTTGTAGCGAGTGCTTTATATCTGTCTTGCGCCGCTGACCCAGGCCCGGGCCCTTCGTTAAGTACTGGTAAATCATATATACCTTTATGTACTTGATTACCTTTTGGGTTACTCAACCCGGCATTTTTACCATAGCTATTTCTATTAGCCGGTCTGGATTCAGCTTCATCAGCCAGCAACCCAGCCTTAACACTACGTAAATAGCCTAAAGATTGTTTACTAGTTCCACCACCAGTCTTTTCTGATAGAGGAGCTTTTGAAGCGTATGGCATTGTTTCCGGTGCGGCCCAAATATCACCGGTTTGTTCTTTATATGATTCTATCTCAGCTCGATATTCTTTATTTTTATCCTTATCAAGCTCCTGCTGTCTTCGCTTTTGGTAATAATCTCTCCTTCCCGGATTACCAGGTAGACCATGTTTAATCTTTGCGTTTGCTGCTGTTATAGTACCATCTAATGCATGCTGCTCTTCATGCTCTCTTGGTTCTGCTTGATGTATATCTTTATTATCATACGACTGACCATCTTTCATTACCTCCTCCGGAGAGAATACTTGATAACGTCTGTATTGAAATTCAACAGCTCTCTTTTGTAAATCGTTATCAATACCATACGCCATGTCCTGATTATCTACCTTAACGGGAATTGCATCTTTAAAAACAAAAACTTTGCGAGGCTCCATCCCTATCTCATTTTGCATATTCCGACCATAGACTGGATTGCCGCGCGTATCGTATCCCATCTTAGCAAATTGTATGACAGTCATAGTTGTTGATAAGCCTCCATATGCTGCTCCACCTCTATCATGGCCTCCTAAAGCTAGAGTGTTTTCAGGCCTTGCACAAAATCCCATATGCGTTGATAATATTAGCCACGGTCTAATAATATGATCAACAAATGATAGATTTGTCTCTAGAAAGTTAATCGATACTGGTTGTAAAGGTGTCCTAGCTTGCATGATCGGGTCACGAAGAAATCCTCTATTATTGAATCCGATTGAACGTATCTCAGATGACTCACCAGGTATATTAATACTTGTTGCAAATGTGATCCCAGATTGGTGCCCTTTATTTTCCTCCTTCCATAAGTGCTCATACGCCTTGTCGGAGCTCCAATGATTAGGTTGACCGAGTACATATTCACCCCATCCTTTCATTTGCTGGTCCATCGTTCTAAAAGAACCATCCGGGCGATTATTAAGAATTGGAATATCAAAAAATACCATCCATAAAGACTGCAATGGGATGCTTGTTTCCCATTTATTAAGAAACTTAAAGAATTTCTCCCGCGGAGCTATGGGAGTATTGCCCCAGTTACCAATATTTGTAACGATATTATTAACGTTAGGGTTAAGAAGTCTATTAGCAATATTTTGCGGCATTAATAATATTTATGCCAGAATATAGTAGCTAATGATTAAATGGTTTTTCTCCAGTACTGATAGCAGAGTGTCGCTGTGAACTCAATAGTTTCTCCACCTCCGACAGTACTGTACGTAAGAGCTCCTACCTCAACCGGAAAACAACCGATCAATTTATAACGATTAGTTACTTCTAGTTTCTGGTTTAGCTGAGCTAATGATACGGTAGATGAATCAAACAATCTATAATCACCGGTGCTAGTAGCATCATCAAATGTCTGCTCTGACCAACGCTCAAAGACGGTGCGAATTAAGTTCTCACTATCAGCATAGAATGTGAGCTGGAATGAGTCAGACCCAGGATATGAAGCAGCACCCGGTACTCTGAATTGAAGTCCCATGTACGGGACGGCCACTGTACCGATAGTTCTTCCGGGGATCGAGCCTCCTTTAGCGTACACTAAATCATCGTCACCAAGGAGAGAAATCCCTCTGTCTGCTATATTCGTAACCCGGAATTGGAAGTCGCGCGCGAAGTCGCGAGTCCGTAGTACCTGGAAAAACTTTTGTATATTTTGGTCTGTATCTGCCATAACTTGTAATTATTTATTGTTTATGATACGAGTTCGGAGAAATCTTGGCCAGTTCTAGTTGCGTAGAAGTTGACTAGGATGAACTCTGCAGCCCGTACCGGTTTAATGTATATGTCTACTACCAGCTCATTACGATCAATTACGTCTGACGTATTATTACGATCGTCACAAATGATCAGGTAGTCGTACATACCTTCGTTGTTTTTAACATCTTCGAAGATTGGTGTTAACGTATCAACAACCCTTGAGCGAGTTAAGAACGTATTAGGTTCGAATATGAAGAACTTCATTGTCTTCCGGACTGTTCTTTCAAGATATAAGAACAACCTTCGAACATTGAGCCTATCAAATGCGCTTGGATTCTTAAACATCGTTTTCTGCCCGAAGATTACCATACCTTCGTTCGGAAACTCTGTTACAGGGTTAACATTAATTCTGTAGAGCTGGTCTCTGTTCTTTTGCTTCGGAACAACCGCTAAGCGACTTACACCAGATACTCTACCGCGGGCAAATCCAGCTGGAGCGTACCATGGAGCGTAAGTTGAGTCGCTATTAGCAAGAGTCGCGGCAATATTACCGGACATTGGAGCCCATATCTGTAATCCAGAGTTACCATCATGTACCTTACCCCAGTTGCCATAAGCAGCGGAGTAGCTGTTATTAGCAGCACTGTACAAGTGCTTCAACGGCCAATAAACGTGCTGTGTAAAGGTTTTATTCTTATCATCAAGTACCTGGAATTGCTCACCTTGTACGAAGATGTGCCTGAGCGGATCTGCGATATGAACGTGGTCTTTCCGCTTATACTCTGCAAACTGATGGAACTCATTGAATACCGATCTATAATCATCTACCATTGCGCGATAGTCTGATGCAATCTGCGTATTTTGATGTAACTGATACATCCCGGTATCAGAACCATCACCGGTCGCTGTAGAAGTACCAATTGCCATATGCTGTGTATCGTCAAACGTCCCATCCTTGGAACCAGCGTTCCTAGATGCTGAGTAAACAGTACCTAGACCACCTTCGCAAGTAACATCAACATCAACGGTATCAACATTCTCAACAACCTGCAACACGCGGTTAACCTTAGTCGGTACACTACCGACGTTAGTATTTGCACTGTAGGATGGCGTATGATATCCGAGAGGATGTAGTTGACCAGCTACTGATACATTAGCAAACAATCCGGTATATGAACTTGCTGCAAACACTCCGGTTGAGGTTACAGACTGCTCTGTATAAATTCTGGCCCATTTAGATGGAGCTCCATCTGCACCGCTCCATGAACCGGCATGAGTTGCGATCCCGGGATGTACTTTAATTTCTACATTAGGTGAATTATCTTCTACCTGACCTAGCCAGAATGAAGTTTGGCCTCCACCGTTAACGTTTTGTATCTGTCTATTAGAGTCAAGAGATCCAACATAGCTTTCTGACAAAACGTAATCTAATTTCAAAACATCTGCACCAAAAACTGATGTACGCAGTTTGAATAATCCAACAACTAATGAATCTTTCCAATTATCGACTGATGTACCAGAACTATTAATAGACGGAGACAAGTCAAATGTAGGAATATTTTCCATTATCTCTGAAACACTACCTTCTGCTTGAGCATCTGTAGTTGCTGCTGAAAGAGCAAAATTCAATCGCGTTGATGGTACGGATAAATAAGTCCCTGTAGTTGCTGTATTAGCATTAACAGTCCGGATTCCGTTAATTGAATCAAATTGCGTAGCTGGGTTAAAGTTAAAATTATCCGCTAAGCCAACATAATAACCTTCATATTTGTCATTAATGGTGGTTTGAGATTTATTTACAATAATAAGACCAGCGTTCCCCCATGTAGTGCTAGAAGTCGTGATAGTAGCGCTAGCTGATGCTGCATTATTCCAAGTGAAATTACCAGCCTTAAGAGTTTCGTATTGAGCTTTAGTAAGCTGCAGGTGCGTTGGCTTACCGACAATGTAACCTGCGCTAGCTGCTGATAAGTGTGTATTTTCTAAGAACGTATCACTAGTACCAGATCCGGCTGTACCGGCTCCAGCAACAGTACCGACTTTGCTTCTGTATGTTACACCGTCAACAGTCTGTTCAGCGAAGGTATGAGATTCAGTAACACCATCACCAGTTCTAGTAAAGGCAGCAGAAGATACATCCGACAACCCAACAACTGGGTAAAACAGTGCAGAGTAGTCAGCTCCAAATCCAGCTCCAGATCCTGTACCGTATGGAAGCCTCGATGCTAAGATTCGTGCATCACTATTAAAAGCAGCTTTGACAGTATGATAAAAATATCTCTCAGCAGAATTGGTAGGTTTACCATAAACCTGTTCGAATTCTGACAGACTTGTAACCTCTAAAACTTCATCGGTGGGACCCTGGGGCGCGAAGCCAGGTATTAAAATTGCAGTCCCGATAGGGGTGACTGCTCTCAAAGAAAGATCGATCTCGTTAATCTCAACGCCGGGACTTTGTATTGTTCTTGTAGCCATATCTACAATTATTTATGGATTCCCGGATCTATTTTTCAACCATCTATCAACTTATTGCTAATCTTTTAAAGTGCAACTGACTAAATGCAAAATCAAACGTACATGCTATTTCAACCTCATCCTGATAATTATAATTGATTCCCCCTAGTGCGATGGGAAATGCTTCAGTATATGTAAATTGCACGATCTTAACATTATATTCATCTAGACCGAATAGAGACATGTTAGCTGTATATTCCTTTTTATATTCAATATCTGTAGCGTTTATACCGTTACCTTGAACCCGGCCTCTTTCATTAATCAAGTAATCATCATTATCGTAAATACTAGTTTGCTCATGATTTAAGACATTTAGCCATTTATGTATTATATAATAATTTAAAAATCTATTATCGATATTAAAATTAACGCTAACATTATCGTAAGCAGGTCTAGTAAATGAAGACGTTTTTGCAGTTTGCCCGGCGTATGGAGTCGCGATTTCCGGAACTGTCATGCTTGGTACGACTACACCATATACAGAAAATTGCATGCCATCCTGTAAATCGTTAGTAGAGTTTAATTCATCTCGCTTATCTTCTTGTAGAATAGGTGGTAAGTTAAAGGATAGTATAAATTTATCTATCCTTGTTTTGTTTAAGTGTAATTGCTCCTGTGCCATATTATAAAGGTTTCCATCCTTGGTTTAGTAAATCTGTAAAATCTTCCGCTTGCTGTCCAATATAATCATCATCTCCAGGATTTGCTTTGTTTTGGATCATTATAGGGGAGATGTTGTCATACTTCTGGAAATCCTTCTCATTAATTTTATCTCTTACTGGATTCACAAAAACCTTCTCTTCATACATATCTAGAGCCCTTAATGTCCGAGGCTTTTGATAATCATCAAAATCTAGCACTTCAAAATATCTCTCTGTAATTGCTGGCTCGAGTATCATCAGTCCCCATATTAAAGACATCACTCTATCATCCCATATATTAATACCATCTTTATGACCCCATGTCCCGTTAGACCTTCTCACAAACGTGCGCATTTCTCTTAATGTATTTATATCACGAAACTTAACAGATTTGAGCTCATTGACCCAGTATCTCATATTCATTACACCTCTATACTTGGTATTAGTATGTGCTAGGACTCCCGGTCTAGCTTTATTAGTTGTCAACTCACCAGCCTTTGTAGCATACGCTACAACATTTGGATACCCGTAATTGTTAACAAATTGATCAACAACTTGAGCTCCGCAATTGTTTCTCTCTATCAACGCTGGTGGTGATCCCCAGTGCTGGCACAGCTCATGTAATTTCTCAGAGAACATGTACGGGCTGATCTTCTTATTATGATAAACAGCAACTTGGCGAATTTCCGCTAGGTCAGTAATATCAAGAACTTGAACTACAGTAGCCGCCTCGTTAATACCTTCACTTATATCAACACCTATAGCGTAAAGATTATTTGGATGAGGTTCTTCCCACAGCAAATAATTTCCATCATCAAATATCCATTCCGGTTCTGTGCAATCTGATTTTAATTTTTCAAATAATTTTTCATCAATGGCCGCCTCACCAGTTTCTAGGAATTGATTCTCAAATTCTTGCGCGAACGCTTCTCGCGAGCCAAGAGCTTTCATTGTATCTTCTTTCCACTTCTCATCACGCCCAGGTACTTCCCACCAATCGATCCTACAAGCAGCCCAATTGTTAGCGCCCTTTTCAGCATTCGTATATAGATCGTAAAACAAATTCTCTGTACCGTTAGGGGTACTAGCTATAAAGATTTTAGATTTCTTAGAAGAAGAAATAATTGGGAAAACTGACTTCCAAAAGTCTTCAATTAAATTAGACGGGATAAAGGCTAACTCATCCAATATTAATACATTACAGGAATCACCCCGGCCGGCATCTGATGACGTTGTCGATATACCGATACTCGAGCCATTAGCTAATAGCATTGATGTTTTACCATATTCTTCAACCCCTGGCTTTATCCAGTTAGGTAGCATTTCATACGCCATTCTTATTCTCTTAAAAATATTAATGGCTGTTTGCTCTTTGTTAGCTACAACTAATATACGCTGATCTTTTTGAAAACATACAATCCAGAGCGCATATATCGTCATCATTGTTGTTTTTCCGACCTGCCTAGAAGCTAATAATGAAACATATCTATTATCTCTTAATGTTCTTAATACTCTCTTTTGACATTTATGAAGTTTAATACATACACGTCCACGGTCTAGATTAACAATATAAAAGAAATTCTCAGCAAAATGTAGAATATTATTGGCAGATTTCTTGAGATGGGTAGCCATTTCCGGGGACCACTCATATTCTGTCGATGGAACCGGTAAGTTCTTATTACCTAGATAGAATTTATCTTCATCCGCTTTCTTAGACATTTCAACTATTTATGGGAAAAAACGTCAGTATAAACTAAATAATAATGATGAACAGAAAAAGAGATATCGATGAACTGAGTGATCTTTATTTGGAGCACTTTAAAGTCGACGGCACAAACGAACCAGGTGACCTGGAAAAGGAAGAAAAGGTATCTTCCGGCGAAGCAAACCCAAAAGGATCCGGTCCAGAGAACGCTGAAGGCGTTAATGAGATCGCAGACCCTGCGGAAGTATCACCGGATAAAGAAAATGCTCTTAACTTACATAATCTTTCCGATCCGACGAAAAAAGAGAGTGCCGAAAGCATAAATACTTCTAGGATGAGTGATAAATCTGAATTTGATAAATTGTACGAATTCGCCATGGAAGGCGAGGGAGACATGGAAGACATGATGGGCATGGAAATGCCTGGTGATGATCTTGGTGATGACCTCGGCGATGACCTCGGCGAAGATAAAGTAACCTTAGAATTAGATCGTGACGTAGCTGAGAAGCTACATGGCCTGCTTGGCGACGTTCTTGACCTTGGTGATCATGGAGATGACCTTGGTGGAGAAGAAGAGATGGGCGGCGAGCATGATGAACTCGATGGTTTGGAAGACGGAACGTTACCTGAAAAAGTCGTGAGTGAGCCTTCACCTAAAGTGCTCCACACTGCTGGATTAGGTCAGCACCCAGAAGCTGGTAACAAGGGTAATATGAAAGCTAAAGCTTCTGGCGAGCCAGTCGCTAACGGTACTGCAGAAACTGGTAATGTTGATGAAGACCCTACCCCAAAACCATTAGGTAGTGGCGAACGTAGCCATCCAGACGTTGGTAGCAAGAAAAACAAAGTAGACGCCAAGAAGAAAAACAATCCCGGCGCTCATATGCACGGCCATTAATATCTGTTCACTCATTGAAAGCCGCAGTATATATACTGCGGCTTTTTTTATTGGTTTGATTAAATAATTGTAGTATGAAAGGTGCATGGGATTTGTTAACTAATGGTCTTAAGCTCTTACTAATCTGGGTAACTCGAAAAGATAGTGAGGAGCTAAGAAGAAACGATAAAGCTCGAGATGAGAGTAAATTTCAAGATGAAGCAGAGAAAGCTGTAAAGGAGAAAAATGAAGACGATATTCGCGACCTTCTTAGTTAGTATATTAATACTCTCTCCCGGGTGCCGTCTGGTACCAAAGACAAAGCCAGTTATAGATAAAATCTGGGCCATTGATAGCTCTACCCCAAAACAGTATAATAAGCACGATGGAGGATTTTTAGGATTTATCGGAGATTCTGGCTTAATAACATCCGGAATGAGACTGAAATATAATGCATTGGTTAGTTTATACAGTGATCAGTTTTTTGAAACTAAAGCTGTTAGATTGGAAAAAGATGCAGGGATTGAACCATATACAGATCAATATGGTAATAAGTTATTTTTAATTGATCAGGAGCACTTAGTATATTTCATTATTCTTAAAAAATGGAGTAATGAATTACTACCTCCAGACAAATAGAAAGAAAGGTAAAAAAAATATGGCTGCAATATTCACATGGATTGTCGATAACAAAGAAATATTAATGGCGATTGTAACATCAATCGTCACACTAGCTTCTTTAATAGCATCGCTAACACCTACGCCTAAAGATGATACACTCGTTGGTAAGTTATACAAATTAGTTGACTTATTAGCTTTAAACATCGGAAAAGCGAAGGACAAAAGCAACGAAGTTAAATAATATGAAACTTAGTAGTTTTAAGGATTTCATGAGCGACCGGGGTAAGACAATATCCCGGCTCATGAATCCTTCTCTAGATACCAGGAGTAAGTCTATACAGACTACAGAAAAAACTCCTAACACTAATGTACGGCATCAAGGTACTGGAGCTACTACAGCGACTCATTTAGTCGCAATGAGACATCAAAATGATGATGATCATCCAAAGGTCGCATTTATTAAAAAGTCTGTACATAACCAAATACCTGTAACACCAGAAGAGGCTAATGAAATTAAAACTATGAAGGGTCTAATCGATTTTGATGAAGAGCATCCAAAAGAAATTAGCAATTCTGGTATCGAGTTAGCATTTTGCCCGAAATCTCAACACTTTGTACTTCGACGGAAATAATGGCTCATTCTGATTCATATCCAACTAGCATTAGATATCTTAATAAAGATAGGACAGGCTGCGAGCGTACTAACTTCTCTAATTGGTGGAAAGAAGAAATAGGCGTTTATGGTCAAGATGTATATTACTATGTCAATACGTATAGCTTGACAGGAGCTGATAATGTTTATGGTGAACAACCATCGGCAACCTATCTAACTCCCGTAAAGATGACAATGATGGTTGACCTATCTCAAACTTCATTGATTTTCAGTAAGTTCGGACTTATGGGAGATGATGACATTACTGCGGTAATTCATATAGATACCTTCACCTCAAATGTTTCTAGCGTATCATCTAGCAATGCTGCCGGATATGAGCCAAAAGCCGGTGACGTCTTTCAATTGTGGGAGTACGGGAACGATCGCCCGGGTGATAGGAATGGAAAATATTTTGAAATCACTGAACGACTAGATCAAGAAGTCAGCCAAATAAATCCATTAATGGGGCATTATATCTGGCTACTAAAAGGTAAGCGTTTAGACTTTAGCTGGGAACCCGGATTATCTGGTGAGAACTCGCCCGGGTCATATCCAAGTGATGATAACTTCTCTGGATTGTTATCAGGATTTACTCAACCAACAACACCAACCAACCCGACCGGTTCAACTAGTACTGCGGATACAAGCGCTAATGATAACTTTAGTAATCCGTATGATGGCGTCTACGGGGACTATTAATTAGATTCTTTATAAAACTTACCATAATCTGGTAAGTTCTCTCCGAGCAATCTAGCAATAAATCTATCCCCATCTGCTGTACTTTTAAAAGGTTTATCTATTAGGTCTCCATCATCACTTTTAAAGGTATAGAGTACGCCTTCGTCTACTTTTTTAATGTAGTACAGCATATATGCTGTACCTCTTTTGAATTCTTCTGTAGCCACTTTTCTTTTAATAGGCTGCGCTCCGATTGATCTAAGACCGCTAGATGCAGGTACGAGACCTTCCTTTACTATTATTCTTTGTCCGATGATGTAGTGCATTGTTCAGTACATTCCTCCCGAGCGAATATTTCAGCGCACATACCATATGTACGTTCATTAATATATTTCTGAAATGCCAATGGTTTCACCCACCGATTACCTTCATTTAAATCTACTTTCATCCGCTTAGCTGTTTTATCAATAAAGTCGACTCCTTCGATCAATGCTAACCATCTAGCGGCATGATATACAGTCATTGTTTCTTCGCACATTTGGACATCAGTAGTTTTAGCTGTTTTTAGTTTTGCAACGTCAATATTCATTGTACATATATATTACTTTATATCCTTAGGAACGTCAAGCTCCTTTTTAATCTTAGACTGTATTAATTCATCCGGATCTGTTGTCTCTACCATTGAAGTAGGTATCACCGTCTCCGCAGTAATAATAACTTTATTTTCTAGGCCACAGCCATCACATTTATACAATTCATCCTGACCTAAAAGGATAGGTACTACAGTAGGCTTTCCGCATGATGAACAATTCACTTCAACACTCTGATGCCTGAGTAGCTTTAATTGCTCGTTCTCTACAATTCTCATTTTATAGTTAACCACTATACCGGTGAAGTAATGTATAATGCCAAATACAACAAAATGTAAGACAAATATTAATGCAAATGCAGACCAGAAGTTAATCCCGAATAGTGTAGTAGCAAGAGCCACTACAAAACTTATGCAGATAGTTAGACCAAGAGATTTTAAGATGCTCTCCATATATTAGTTTAACTGAAGATGTTAAGAAATCAACCGGGAGGAGCGATCGATTTACCTGAGCTTTTCACCCAGCTGAGATTACCCTCCGGATCCTTTTGTAGTATCATCTGATGATTATTCCAAGCATCGGAAACAGCGTCTTGCCATGTTGGATCTAGCTTCCAAGACAGTAACCTCTCCGCATGCTCGATCGGGTCGAACGTTACTTGTTGATCATAAGTCGGGTCAAGCTCAGCAGCCCTACCTAAATGATAATCAGTAAGATACTTTTGAACGGCAGCTATTAACTGCTGACGCGCGCGCGCATCCTTTACACGTCTAACAGCACTAACAATATATTCTATTAACTTTTTGTCATCCGGATTTAAAGTAGATAGGCTATATGCTTCTCCATAATAAGCTAATGACTGGTATAGGTACTGTAGTGCAGGCTCTGGAATCCTCTTGCTGTCAATAACTTGTTTTATCTGATTGAAATCTACTGGATGTGTAAATTGCGGTAATCCATTCACATCTGGTACTGCAGTACCAGGGGCACCTGCTTTCGCTATCTGATCAGGTGTCATTCTGAATTTATCTAAAGGAGCTGGATCTACTGGAGCTGGATCTACTGGAGCTGGATCTACTGGAGCTGGATCTACTGGAGCTGGATCTACTGGAGCTGTATAATCAGACTCTCCGCGGCGCCAACCTCTCTGAGCT
>Ga0098044_1000438_pt1 | contig 22026 bp, 14 predicted proteins | sample 10_taG_FD_75053 | JGI IMG/M metagenome (GOLD analysis project Ga0098044, IMG submission 75053) | Marine viral communities from the Subarctic Pacific Ocean - 10_ETSP_OMZ_AT15264 metaG | ecosystem: Environmental > Aquatic > Marine > Oceanic | place: Pacific Ocean | collected 2015-01-16 | reverse complement strand
AGAAGTAAAATCTTCAGCATTCTGTTTAACGTTGACACCTTGTTCTTGAACATCTGATGATTGTATAACCATTTCTCTATTTGGACCAACAGCACTTCTGTATAATTGATTGTCTACACGAAAATCATAACCTACTCTTCTAGGATTATTTTCTTCTGCTTGTGTTGTAAGTCTAGGCATTAGCTTTGTATTCCAAATACCAGTCCATCAACAGATACTGATTCAGGATACTTTGCTCTTAGATATTTCCTTGCTTGATTTAATAATAATTGTTGATATTGAAGTAATGAATTTCGTAAACTATTAGTACTTCCTACTGGATAATTACTTACAGCTAACTGGTCCGATATGTAATCTGTAGTAGCTGCAGGTATATCTCTACCTGCTATTAATTGTGCTGCAACTCCTGCCATAATAATTGATTCATATTCATCCTCTAAACCTATTGTTGCTAATGTATCAGACTCTGCTGTAGGTTCTATAAATTTCTTTTTAAATGTTACATAAGCAGTATGTCCTGATGCTATTCCTGAAAACTGTATTGCATGTACTTGAGAAGGACCTGTTGAATATGTCATTGTCCTTGATACTCCATCACTATCTGTATATGTAAATGGATTAGGCAATTCTATAAGTGAACAAGTTACAGGTGAAAAGTTTACACCAGTTGTATCTGAACCTGCACTAAAATCTGTATATTGAGATATTGCTCCTATTATAGAAACTATATAGTTATTTGTTCCTGGAGAAGAATAATCTCCTATAAGGGTATAACCTGTTCCTGTTGTAATTGATTGTGTATCTACTGAAAATAATGTAGGGAATAAATTATTAATTTGGTCAACAACAGCATCGAATACTGCTTTCCTTGTAAACACAGGAGCAATCTTAATTATCTTTCCATCTGTATGTGTTGCTGCTGTAGTTCCTAATGCACCTCTAACAACTGTTACTTGATTATTAACAGTATCTAAATCAGTACAATACATTAACTCTGTTTCACATTCAATGATTGTTCCTGCATCCATTGCATCTTTTTCTTCTTGTGTTAATAAGTCGCCATTAAATGTGATAGTTGTAGCTGAAGCACTTAATGTACTTCCTCCTGTAGACAACGCTGTATATGAATTTAAATCGTCCATAGGTTCAAGGTATTCTCTGAAAACTCTATCTATTAATCCTGCTATATCTGTACTCATTAAGCTGCCTTATCTTCTGCGTTTACTGCTTTAGCAAAGTGTGATTGTCCGAACATAGCCATACCAAAAGAAGCACTACGTACTTCACTTACAGGTACAGCAGCTTCCATAGGATAGGATTCCTGGATAGGTGTGCTACCTTTAGAATCTATCTCTAAAGCTCTACCTTCTTTTAGCATTAAGAGCATATTCATTGTTGCTCCTAACTATGTCTAAAGTATAATACTATGCTTCTGTCTGCTGCTTCGCTTCCATTAGAGTTAACTCTTATATAACCATTACTTGCAAAAGCCCAACCTGAAGGGTCAACTCTTACCATGTTTCCTGCTGAGACTGTGTAGCTTACTTCTGTGCCATCTGTTTCAAAAACATCAACCCATCCTGTACTACCGTTCATAGAAAAATCAAATGTGATTGCAGAACCTGTCATTGCTGCAGGAAACTCAACACCACAAAGTAACATGCCATCTGTCTTTACAGCTAGGCTATCATTGTTATCTTCGGATACATCTATTAATGCTGTTTTACTTATCATATCTACCTTACTATAGCAGAACTATGGGAGCAGGTGGAGCTACTCCCAAAGTTCTTAATTTTAACTTTACGCTACTGCTTGGATTTTGCAATGATATGAAGGAGGACCAAATTCGAATCCCATTTCCATATAAACTGCTTTACCAATTCTTGCATTAGCATCTTGGTCTAGGTCACGAACGAACACAGTACCATATCCTGGGATATTTGTGAATACTGGTTGTATGTAAGCTAGGTCTAAGATGAAAGCAGTACCTGTTGGCATGATATCAGGGTCAATAACCATAAGTCCGATTGAACCGAACGGGGTTACGATTGTATCAATGTCAACACCAGCAATATTTCTATCTCTAGGAATAATTGCTCCTGCTATATCTACTGTACCTTTAACAAGTTCATTGTTAAGGTCTAGTAGTTGTTGTGGACTAACGCATAGTACAGGTTGTTTCATTGGAGCATGGTTGTCATACATTCTCTTTAACGCACCTGATATAGTTGCGAAAGAGAGAACTTGTGCTGAACCAGTTCCATCACCTGAAGCGTCATTGTAGTAGCAGTTACCACCCAATGGGTTTACTGCTGCAGAGTTGTTAGCGTTTTTACCTATGGTTACCCATACGTCAATTCCGTACATTTCTCTAGTTCCTGAACCTGGGGTGGTATTAGCACCGTCAGAGAAAGAACCATTGAATGCGAACCACTCAACTTCTCTTGCTACTTTTTCCATAGCTTTTTCAAGCTGTAATGCAAATTCATCTGTTACTGGATTTCCACCGAACAATCCTAATTTATCGCCAGCAGTTGTTGTTCCGTCTCCATCGGAGGCGTTAGCAATATTAGCTGACAAATCAAAAGGATTTTGATTGCCGGTAGACGCTAAAGCTGTATAGGTCATTTGTACACCTTTATGGAAAATTTGAGTTACATGTGTATATGCAGCTCTATCTCTTCCAAGATATTCTGTAGGTGCAGCACCCTCTTGTCCTTTAGTAGGTTCGGATGAGATGATTGCATTATCTTCTACTTGGACTTGCCAAAATGTAGAATTTAATACTTTACCACCATTCAAACCACCAACTGAGGAAAGTAAAGGTGTTCTTTGACCACCAACTTTAAACAACTCACCAGTAAAGTTATTGATATTTTGTGCATAAATCGTATTATTAGTCAACGATATATCTGCCATAATTAACTTCTCCTAATTTAATTGTTTACTTGTTTTTACTTTGTTCATCAACAGAATCCATAGCATACAATTTTGCTGCTATAGAATCTTTGACTCTAGTTTCTGGATTATTAACGAAGCTAACTACTTCTGCTAATGCATCAGCAGGAGCATTGTCAACTCCTAATTTATTAAGTTGCTCAACTCTAGTTTGAGCTTGAATCACGTTCTCTATAGGTGGAGCTGCTGGAGCAGGTGCTTCAGCATTAATAGCATCCTCACCAAACTCTGTATTAACAAAATCTGTTATAGCGTCAACTGTTACATCTCCGTCATAAAGTTTTGTTACAGCTTTACCCAATCCTTTTTCTGAGGATAAGCCAATTGAGGATAGTGCAGAATCCATTGCTTGTGTTTTAAATTGTTTATTCTCAGCTTTGAGTTTTTTATACTCTTGTCTAAGTTGTTTAATATTATCATTATCCAATGTTTCTTCAACCTCCTCGACTGCTACTTTATTTACTTGTTCTTCATTCATAATTAATTTCTCCATTCTCTGGCATATAAATAAACCCATTAAAATAATCGCCAGGTAATTAAAGGGATGTCGCAAGGGATTTTTGATTACAAGTTGGACACCTTGGGTAACCAACTGATTACGACCCTATATTTAGAGTGCCGACCTCGACAGGCACTATATATAGTATATAAGAATCTAAATCTAAAGTCAAGGTTTAAATTTATGTTTCAGTTAAACCTGTGACTTGTCCTGTTTGAGTTGTATAGGCACCTGTTGCTGAAGAACTTCCTGTTCTATTCTGTGCTTCTATAGCTTGTATCTGGTCCATTAATTTTTCATCTTTGAATAGGGTAGCTTCCAATACATTTGAAGCTGTACCTACAGTACTATTTCTATTTTGCCTTCTAGCCATACTACCTAATAATCTTGCAGTTGTAGCAGCAGTAGCAAACTGTGTTCTAGCTCCACCTAATGTAATTCCTGCTTGTGTAAACTCTTGTATTCTTTCAAGTGAAACATCTTCACCTATTTCAGTTGTATATATAGCTCCTAGTTCTGAAGCATTTAATCTTTTTTGTAGTATTTCAGTATTTAGATTAGGGTCTATAGCTAAAGCGAGTATAGATGACTCATCTAATGTAACAGATTCCCCAAGTTCACTTGAATAATAATCATTATAAGCTGCCACAATATTTTGTTTCATACCTTCATCCATTCTGTCAAATATTCTACTTCTAACAGTTTGTACTCTATTAATATATTCACTAGGAGATACTTGATTACCTACCATAGTTGCATATATTTCTCTACTTTTTTGTTTAGCATATCCTCCAAGACCTTGACCTATTAAAGATGCTTTGACTTGTTCAAATCCTGCTACGTAATCACTTTCATTTATTCTTATAGCTCCTGTTTCTGTATTAACAATACCTGGAAATACAGTTTGATATTCAGGAATTTCTCTCATAGCAGCTGTTGCTGCAGTTTCTGAACCATCTCCTTCTATAAATCCTTTTATATAAGCATCTACTAACTTATCTGCATTACCTCCAGCAAATGATTTAAGCCAAGGTAAGCGTAGGTAAACTTGATTAGGACTAAGGTTTAATGGTTCTTCTTCTTCTACACTAGCTGTTGTTTCTGATGCAGGTGCTGTGTAGTTAGAACCTCCGACTAATGATTCTGATTCTCTTATAGCCCTTGCTTCATCTTGGAAGTATCCTGCACCTTCTAGGTCTGCAATAAATCTTTTACCAGCATCTGTTTCATTATCTACTTCTATAGGTGTAAGTTGGTCTCTTCTGTAATATGAAAGTATTGCCATTATGCTATCCTAAATCCTCCTTGAATATTACCGCCTAAACTTGTTGTTATATTATCAGCCATAGTATTCATAAAATATTCATTCCTTTTATTATAAGCAGAAGTTCTATAAATTTTTCTTGCATCCATTTGTGATAATCCTAATCCTTCTAAGAATCCTTCATCTCCTTCATCAGCTACTTCACCAAAAGTACTTTGCCAGAAAGTCTTATATGGACCTACTACTTGAGAATACTTAAGATTTTTTCCACCAAATCTTTCTCCAAATACTGGGTCGTTATCAAACATAGTTTGCATTCTAGTATCAAAAGCTGTTTTGTCATTTGCAAATAATTCAACAAGACTATTTTGTTCTTCCTTTGATAGAGCATTCCAACGGTTTAAACCTATCCAACTTAGAGCAGAACTTTTAGCATTAATACCCTGTGTAAAAGATGAAGTATCTTGTTTCCATGTAGTATTATTTAATTCACTTCTAGGACCTGAAAATATTGAATAGAAATCACTATCCTTTGAATAGTCATATCCTTCAATACCTAAAACAAAACCTAAATATTCGTCTAATAAAGTTGCTGTCACTTTACCTCTTGTGACTTGGTTCCATAGATTTTCATATAGTTCTGCATTCTCTCTTTCAAATGCTTCTGGACTTATACCTATACCTTCTAATGCAGTATCAAATTTATCTTTTGTTCCACCTATTAACTTCGCATACTTTTGATTTGTTACAGAATCACCGTTTAAGTTAAAAGATAATGGGTCATCTCCTCCTGTAAGTATTGTTGAGTTTATATAATCTAATTGACCTTGTGTATATCCTGTAGTTAATCCTGCTCTACTCAGCTGTTCTGAGGTTAGAGTAGTACCCAATGCTAGTGCTTTGAATAATAACGTAAGACCAACTGCTTGACCATTTACTTCATCAAATAACCATGGATAAGAAGTTTCTAATTCTCTAAAACCACTAAATACAAAACTTGAGAAACCATTTTTATTTATTCTTAATCCAGTAGTAGGGTCTATTCCAAAATTTGTTGGAGCCCAAGAACCGCCTACTGAGAATCCTGTCATAGTTAAACTAGGGTCTTCTATAACTTCTCCTGGAGGAGGTGTGTATGACATTGCAGGTCCTTTTCTATCATTACCTCCTAAATCTACACCCCAATTAGTTGTGTAATCATTAATAGCTAAACCATTAGCTTCATAAGAAATATAAGCAGGATAGCCTACTAATTCTGATATATCGTATGCAAAATATACTATTCCATTTTTTGTATATACATAATCTGCAACTAACTTATTACTATGTAACCAGTTAGCTTGTGGTTTCGCAGCTTCAGGTGCTGTTCTACTCCATCCATTAGAAGTCCATAAATGAACATCCTCAAAAGGAACTTGTTGAGTTGCTCCGTTTGGACCATATATAGTTACTAAATCATCTGGCATTATTTATCCTCTTCTCCCTTTAATGCACTACCTAAAGTATACATTACATAATTAGAATTTCCTATATTATGTGTTTCAACTGGTACCATTCCAATATTAGGAGTAACTCTTCTATACACATATGATTTTTGAGCCTCTAATACAGTATCAAGATTTGCTGTATGTTGAAAGTAAGTAATTTCTCCTTCATTATATGAATTTTCAGAGGCTTCTACTTCTTCAGGTCTATACTTTCTTGCTCTACTTTCTTTATTTGCCAGTATTGCTTGTTCAGTAGGAGATATATCAGCATACAAATCAAGTTTATTCATAACTCGTTCGAAGTAAGTTCTTTCATCTTTAACATCAGGAGGGAATATAAGTTCTACTACCTTATCTAAAGCTGGGTCGCCTACTGCACTAACTAATAAACCTAATTCCCATAAATCTGTCAAAGTTAAACCAAGGGAAAATATATTTTTTAATTTATAACCTAAAGCCTTAAATACCTGGTCATAAGTTACACCTTGTAAAAGTGACCCTTTAGTACCTTGTATAATTTTAAACTTATCTCTATTAAGTAAAGCCCTAGCTTCAGTTATTGCATCGTCTATTGTTCCAGCTTGTTCAGGTGTAATCTTTATTACATCAGGTGTTGCTTCTTCTACTTCTTCTATAAGTTTTTTAAACCTATACTCTTCCATACTTGTAACTGTTCCTTCTACTACATCATCTCCTAAATTTGTAGGTGTGTCTATAGCTTTTCCAGTATCAAAATATGGGTCATCAGCTTGACCTATAGTACTTCTATCTACTTCATCTCCTACATTTGTAGGTGTGTCTATAATTATTTCATCTATTTGATTTGCTGTAGCTTGAGAAGTTTTGAATTGTTCTACAGTTGTATCTTCTATATTAATTCTTTTACCAATCCCTAAATCATCATTAGGGTCTAGTAAAACAACTTCATACTGTGCATTAGTTGGTCCTGTAACAAATCCTTCTATACCTGCTTTTCTAAGTGCAGTAAAAGTAAGGTTTGTATCTCCAAAACCGTGGGATAGCAAAAGATTTCCTTTTTGTGCTAATTCTACTTCTTGTGCTAACACTTTTGTAAATACTTCTACCCCACCACCATAAGAACGCCTTCCTGTTTTATCATAAAAAAATTGAGGTGTTTTATTTTTAGTAGCTGCAACTAAATCATCAAAGCTAACACCTGTTTCTTGAAAAAATATATCCCAATCTATTTTTTCTATTTGGTCTCCTAATGGTGCAGCACCTCCAACACCAGATTTAGGAACAAATACATCTGCACCTCTAAATTCTCCTCGTTTAATATTTATTAATAAATTATCTGTATTAACTTGTACTTTGTAAAAATTATCAACAGCATCTCTAAAATTTCCAGGACCTCTTATTTGATTTAAAGTTTTATTACCTATTGGCTCTGTGTAAAAACCAGGGATATGATTAACACCACCCATTTTATGACTAAATTTTATTTCATTTGCAGGAACATTACCACCTGCGTGTTTAACATAAAACTCAACATTTCCTGTAGTATTTTTATTTAAGCTATCAAAAAAATTATCAGCTAATTGATTAGGAGTTAAATCATCTACTACATTTGTAGGTGTGTTTGGTTTAATAACTAATTCATCTATTGGATTTACTGTTTGTTTATTATTATAAAAGTCATCTATAGTTGAGTTTTCAAAATTAACTTTTTTACCTATTCCTATGTCATCATTAGGGTCTAACAATACTACTTCTACTTGTCTATTGACATAACCTACTGTTCCTTCGTAACCTGACTTTCTCAATGTGCTATATAATTTTGTATTATCAATACCTAATTCTTGTGCTAAAATTCTTAATTTATTATGAAATGATTGATAGGTATGTTGAGTTCCTTTAAATTGTGAATAATTAATTCCTAATTCTTTTTCTAATAAATTCCAATCTAATTTAGTTTTTAATTCATTATTAAAATCAAAACCTGGTACATCAATTAATAAATTGTTTTTATTTACTTCAAGCCTGTAATAATTTTCTGTTGGTCTTATACCACCACCTGAAGCCATATCACCTGAAGATAAACCACCTATAGGTTCTGTATAAAACCCAGGAACTTCTTGTACTAATTTAGGTCTAAAATAAATACTTTCAGCAGGTACATTTACTCTTGAAATTTGTCTTAAATATATTTCAACAACATCATCACTATCTTTTAAAGATTTATAAAAATTATCTTGAAGTAGTTGCCTATCTGTATAACTTAATTCAGAAACTGAAGTAGCTGTTGCAGGTATTTCTGGTGTATATATATTATCTAAATGTTTTTGCATACTCTCCATATGAAAGAAACTACGACTAATTCCTACATCTGCCAAACCTTCTCCTTTTACAAAATCTAAATCCAATATACCTCTATTTTTTGGGTTAGTTGCTTCTGGAAACGCAGGTGCAAAAACTCCATCTTTAATATCTTGAATAAATTTATCTGTTAATTCAGTACTTAAACCTTTTTCATTAATTAAAAAATCTTTTAAATCTGAATATTTTAATAATCTTTTTTCAGCAGGATTAGATGTTGGTCCTGCAACTAACTTTCCTTGACTTTCAAATTTAGAATATGCTTCATCAAACCATTCATTTAAAGTTCCTTTATTTTTAATATCTTCAGGTTCCACTATTCTTCCTTATCTTTGTTGTAAACATTTTCTGTAAAATCTAACTGTGCATCTATTGTATCGTTAATATTATTTCTAATATTTCTTCCTAAACTTTTGAATGCATTTCCAAATCTTACATGTATAGGATAAGGTTTTGCCCAATTTACAGATATTTCTGGTTGAATATTTTTATCAAAACTTTCTCTTTCAAAAGGATTATTAACACCGTATAATTTCTGTAATACTTTTGCCCATACTTCTTTAGTTGCTTCAGGTGTTATTACTTCTGTTCCTACAAATCTAAATTCATCTCCTTGTAAATCTGTATTACCTTCATCTTCCTCATAATTGCTACCAGCATAATTAGGAGTAACAGGTTCTTCTATTTCTACAGGAGGTTGTGCTAAATAATTATCTACATCTTTAATTATATTATTTAAAAAAGCTATAGCATCCTCATCATCATCTTCATACATTCTTTCTGTAGTCCACTTATATAGTTTTTTTAATACATTCTTAAAAGATTTATCTTCTTGTTCTTTTTCTTTTTGGTCATAGACCATTTTAAACAATTCAGCTTGTTGATTTAAATCCAATCCTTGTATGAATGTAATAGCATAATCTTTAGCATCACCTTCTACTTTAAGTAAATCCCCTCTTCCTTCTTGTTCTTCACTAAGTATTCCTTTAGCTAATGCTCTCTTATGTTCTGAATCTCTTGGTAGTATAGATACTCCTTCATCACCGATTCTTGCCATATATTGAAATATCTGTGGTGCAGCAGTATCTACATTAATTTGAAATACACCTATTGAAGGAGACTCTTTATCTACAACATCTTGTGTAAATGGAATATTAGTTTCTAAAGATTTAGATTCATATCCCAACAAAGGAACAGCATATCTTAAAAATTCTTTATCAGTAAAACCCTCCGTTTTTAAGGCTTCAATAACCTCCTCGACAGTATATTCCATTTTAATTTCCTGGTTGATTAGCGATATTGGCAAGGCTACCCATAAGGCTAGCAAAAGATTTCCTATACTGAGCATCAGCTTGACTTCCTGTAATTATATCTCCATACGTATTTCGCATAAACTCATCAAAGCTAGTAGACATTGCTTCTCCTACATCCATTTCAGATTCTCTATCTGTCATAGCAAAGTCTCCTACCCTTCCACTACCTGCAAGGTTTCTTCTTCTTCTTGCATCTGATAGGTCTGCTTCCATATTCCTTTGTCTGATATCAAAATTTTGTTTTTGTAATGAGTAACTCTCTTTTGACCATGAATCAAAGAAAGCCTGTAACTCTGCATCTGAAGCTGGTCTACCCAGTCCTTCTGTTATAGCATCACTAATGTAACTTTTTGCATTAGTAAAATTAGGTTGAGTAAATTGAAATAGATTTTGATATGAATTATCTCCACCATAGTTAGATTCAAAAGCACCAGTTCCATATCCATAATCTGCTAATGAGTCTTTAAAAAATTCTTTTAAAAATACATTCATATTTGCTGCTGTACTACCTGGTGCAAGTAAGATACTGTATAAATCTTGTGAACTAATACCATCACCATTTAAATTTAATCTAGACATAGCAGATGTAATTGCTTCTATTGTTCCTCCTGGATTATTATCAAGTACTCCATAAACAAAAGTAAATGGTTGTAAGAATCCAGCTTCTACTAATAAAAGCTGTGTATCCATTATGTCTTCAGGAGATGCATTAGCAAATAATGAAGTGGCTAACCCATCTTGATATAGTGGCATTGTTCCTTTAGTGGATTTCTCACTATATACATCTAAATCTAATTCACCTATACCGTAGTATGTTTCATTAGAAAGTCCCATCATTGAACTTATAGTCCGCACTTCTTCTTCTGACTTACCTTGAAATGTTGTATCCGTTTCCATAGGGTCCATTGCCCAAGATGAATCTATAAAATCCTCTACGTAATTTACACCTAATTCATTATTTATAATTGCATCTATTCCATCTAAATATTCTTGAGTTGTTATTTTGTTATTATCTAATTTTTCTTTTAATTCTTCTGCTGAATCATAATCTATATTTCTTGCTGCAGTTTCTTTATATAAGTTATCTCGTGCATCTTTACTTACGAATGCTTTATAAGCTAAATCTGCTTGGTCAGAATATCCAGAAGATATAGCAGAACCAACAATATCAGGACTTAAATGAGAAAGCTCTTCTGGTAAAAGTTCTTTCTCATGTAAATCTATTAATACATCTGTGCTTTGTTTAATTATTTCAGCAGCTTCTGTTGCTACAGGTATATCGCTTCCTAATGATTCATAAGTAAAATTAATAGTATCTTTTAAATTCTGTGGCATTTCATCCCAAGGAATACCTAGAACAGCTTCAGCATACAAATGGTATTCTGCCAAACTAATAGGTGGAGCTTCTAATTCAGTAGTATCTACTTGTCCACTACTTCTTTGAGAAAACCAATCTATTACACCTCTTCCAAATTCTCGTACAAACTGTTCATCACCTAAGAAAAAGATACTTAAGAAATCATTAAATAACTCTTTATCAAACTCGTGTTCTCTACCCTTAGGCATTCTCCACTCTAATCCACCCCAACCAACTTCTGGACGAGGTTCTTCTACACCAAGAATTGCATCTAATATTCTTTGTTCTTCTTCTGTATACTGACTATTTTCACCATTTGCCATTAGATATCTACTCCATAGTAATTCATTTCTTCTTCTACCTCTACTCTAAACACATCAAAGTACATAAAGTAAAAGTCAGGATATTCTAACATAAGTTTATTAGCTACTCCTCTTAAGTAACTTCTATACTCTGAGGCTTCTGCTCTACTTAATGTAGCATTTAATCCATGTTCTGATTTTATTACATTTAAAACTCTTTGTCTTACAGTTAGATATTTAATAATTCCTTTCATAGCTGGCATTTCATTTAATTTTTTAGTGCTTCCATCAGGCATTGTAACTAAAGAATCTCCATCTCTTTGTACCATTTCAGTTAATTGGTTTATCTTTGCTTCAGTTGTCAATGATTGTGGAGCAGTTGAGGTTTCTCCATAACCAGGGAATTGTTGCTGTAGTTGCAATCTAATTAAATATAGTTGTTCAACTCTTTTAGCATATGGAAGGCTTGCATACATTGGTCCATCCATTATTACTCTTCTAGCATGTTCATAAGCTAAACTACCTTGAGCTTGTCTTACAGATTGTTCATATTGTTCTGGAGTTAAATCTACTCTATCTCCATCAGAAAATGCTTGATTCCATGCTTGCCAATTAAATTCATCTAATGGGCTATCTGGATACATGTAGTAAGCAACATCAGGATATTTTTTAAATAACTCTTCATTCTCTTGTTTAAAGTATCCGCCTTCATCTGTAAATGAAACCTTCCTAACTTGTTTAGATTTAGAAGTCAATAAAGATGTAGGTTCAAAACCAAATACTTTAATAAATTCTGCAATAGCTATAACTCTATCACCATTTGCTTTAGCTAACATTCTGTAATAAGCATCTGATAATAATGTTTGTGCAAAATATTTACCTTCTGGGTCTCCTTCTACTGTTCTTGGGTCTAGATAAGCTCTACCTCCTGGTCCTATTTCATAATCGTATTGAAGTACAGCACCAGTAGGAGCAATAAATTGTACAAATGCTCTATGTAATAAACTTTGTGTAGCTAACTTCTTAGCTTTTTCTAATGATGCAACCTGTTGTTCAGGTGTAGAATCATCATAAGTACCAGTCATAAACATAGCTCTTTGTATCTCTTTTACTTGATTGGCGTATGCTCTTTGAAACTCAGCATCCATTGAATCGCCTGCTACTACAGCTTTCTTAAGCCAACTAGGCATAGCTTGTTTAGCGTAAAACATAGGATTCAACATTGAAGATGTTCCCTCATTCGGTCTACCGTAAGGAAAGAATGCTTTATCTATTTCTTTATTAGAAGGTAATATTGCAGCAGCAGGTATCTGAGCTAAAGGTCCTAGACCTGGTATTATATCTCCTGCTACCATATTCAAACCACTAGCATATCCTCTAAGTTTTGTATTTATATTTGGTATTTCAGTTGTCTCTTTACCTGTAATAGGATTTGTACCTAATCCATCTGGGTCAGGATTATTTAAACTCTTATCAAGATTAAATATATTCTCAAACATATTCATGTTATACATCTCTTCACCTGATTGAGGGTCAGTAGTAAAGAAACCTTCATCTTCATATTCACCAAATAAACTTGGCTTACGCATTGCTTCTACTGTTCTTTGTGCTTTCCTACCAAATAACATTTTTTGACCTCTAAGAAGTTTTGTCCATGTACCAGCAATTTCAAGATATACTTCTGCGAAAGGCATTGCTAATCTAACCATATCTGTAATAACATGTCTTTTATTTAAATCGTAAAGTAAAGATTTTGTTTCTGTTAAAGCATATGCTTTAGCTAACTCATCAACTTGTCTTAAATCATCTAAACCTAATAATTTTTTAGCATCAGCTGTACCCATATTTTCTAAACTCTTTAGATATTTTCTAGCTCTACTACCAGGTACAGAACGACCCATCATTTTTTTAGCTTGACCAAATACTTGACTTCTTGCAGCATCATCTAAGTTTGCATAAATGTTTTCCATGAAGTTCCAATAGAATTGTCTAAACGCTGGAGAACGTGATAATTCATTTGTTGGAACACCCATTAATCCTGAGAATAATGTTTCTAACAACTCATCGTATTTACCTGCAAGCTCACCTGTCATATCAGTTCTTGATGCCTTAAAGTGATGTGAATCACTCCATACACCATTCTTCCTTCTTCTAAGCCATTCAGTATATTTTTTATGCTGTGACTCTGACATTTCTCTATTAAATTTTAATCTAGTAGATTCTCCAGCTGCATCTGCTATATCAACAAATTGGTTATCTGCTTTTGCAATATGACTAATTAACTCTTCATCTCCAGCTTGTATAATTGTATACTCAATAATATTATTTTCATTTGACACAGAAGGTTTAATAGAGTTTTCATCCCAAACATTTACCTTCCTTCCATCAGGTAATACTTCAACTGCTCTATATTTACCACCTGTTTTATCATGTATTCTTGCAACTATTGAATCTATATAAGAATCTGAATGTTGCTTACTATTACTTATTAAAGATTTATTATATTTACCTACTTCATCTGAATTTGATACGAATGCTTTTCTCCATTCACTAAGTTCCCCATCCCAAAAAGATTGTTTTATTTCATCTAATTTTCTATTAAATTGTTCTTTACCACCAATAGGATTAAATTCTATTTGAGCTATTCGTGTAGCTAATGGGTCATCTGCTAATTGCAACAACTCTTTAGTACCAGCTCCATAAAATCTTGGGTTATCTTTTTTAACTTGTGTAAATCCTCTAGCTCTCTTAGGGTCAAAACCTATAGTCATTCCTCTATGAGATTGAGTTAATGCTTGTTGATGTTGTAAAGATAGTTCTAATGTTTCATCAAATATATCTGTACCACCTCTACCTAAATTTAAAGTATCAGCTAGATAATCATCTCTAAGTTTTTCTCTTTGTCCTTTTAAGAGCTTAGCATTTCTAGATGGTTTTCTACCTAGTACCCATGAAAATGCAGAGAATGGATGAGCAAATACATTATCTAAATCAGCTGCCCACATACGCAATTGTTCTTCACCCACAACTCTTAAAACCCATGCAGGTCTCAAAAGAATAGATGGTTTCCATATCCTTTGCATATAACCATCTCCAATCATTGTTAACATTCCTTCAGTAAGATTTACTATCTCTTCCTCATCTGCTGTTTTCTTAACATTAAGTCTTGCTTTTTTAACAAATAGTTTTACAGATTCCATAGCAGTTTTATCATCTTTAAGAGCTAGCTCAGCTAGATTAGTTACTGGTTTAGCTAACAATCTTTCATAATCTTCAGCAGTTATATTTCTAGCTCTACCAGACAATCTCAACATTAAATCTCTCATAGGTATAAATACTCTAAGGAATAATCTTGCATCAGGCATTGGAATAAACCCTTGGTCAAAATATTCAGAAAGCAAATGTGCTGTTGCTTTAGGTACTTTATTTACTTGAACTCTTTTATTTAAATCTGCGTTATTAGCTATATCATCTGCTATATCTTCAACTACTGTTCTAAGCTCATCAGCTGTGTAAAGTGTTTCATCACCAGGTTTAATTCTTTCTATAGCATTATCAATAGCACCTTTAACATTACCTAAAGTTATATTTGGTTTAAATTGTTTCTGAACAAAGAAGATATCTTCCATAGCTGTTTTTAATAATGCTTCGTCTGCACTTGTAAAATCACTAGGTCCAGATATATTCATAGTCTTAACATTATTAAACTCACTAAATCTTTGTATTTCTTCTGCTTGTTTTTTTGTTAACCCTTTAGATAAATCAACTACAGCATAAGGTTTGTGTCCTTGATAAACACCAGGCTTTAAACTTTTAATTCCTTCTTCAATAACATGAGTACCTTTTTCTAAATAGTTTGCAACTTGTTTCATACCTTGACCGCCTTTATTAGCACCCATAAATATAATTGTCATGTCAGCATTATCTAAGTTATATCTAGAAACTCTACTTATTTCTTGTTTATCAAGTTTCATTGTTGCAAAATCTTGGTCCCAAAAATCTTGGTCGTATATTTTTTTCTTATCTAGTTCTGATAAACCTTTAAATTCTGGGACAACATCGGCTACATCATTATGTAAATCATTAATACGTTTATCCATTCTTGTTCTATCTTGAATAGATTTTTGTAAATCATCTTTAAATGGTTTAACAGCTTCATCTAATTGATTAGCTATAGCTTCTTTAGCTTCTTTAGTTGTAGACTCTGGAAATTCTTTTTTATATTTAGATACATTTTCAGCATTAGGTTTAAACTGTTTAGCTATTTCATCTATCTGAACTCTTAAAGATTCTATCTTATCAGTTATATTTCTTGTAGAAGTTTCTAAACCATCAAGCTCCATAATATTTTTATTTGTTTTTTGCCTAACCCTTCTAGGAAGTTTAGCTACTTCAGTACCAACTCTTTCTAACGCTTCTTGTCTAGCAACAGATAGGTTCTTTAATTGATTAGCTTTATCTGTATCTGATAAATCTGATAGACCAAGCTCTTTCATTCTTTGTGATACATCAGTACCAGATTTTCCTCTATATCCATAAGGGACTCTACCACCTGTTTTTAATCCTATTTCTTCTGCTATGTTTAATCCTGCTTGTTCTACACCGTCATAAAATCCACCAGTTACATATTCAACTAATGCTCTATCTTCTGGAGAAGTTGCATTACTAGCTATTTCTTTTATGTCATTAAGTATTCCATCTAACTCATCTGTATCTACTTTGCTAGATTTTTTATATTTAGATAATACTCTTGATATAAGACCTAATGCTTCATCATCAGTTAATTGTTCTGAGAAGAACGTATCAAATGGTAAATCTTCTATTTTACTTCCTGGAAAATATTCAAGCTCTCCTAATGCGTTTGTAAAATACATACGAGTTTCATCAATACTAGCCATCCATTTTTTAACTCCTTTAACTAACTCAGGAGGTAATCCTATATTTTCAAATTTTTGAGCTATGTGTTTTTGTACATCATTCCAAACATCTAAAATATCATTCATATTTCTTACAGCTTGAGCCTTACTTACATTATCTAATCCTTTTTGTGTAAGAGCTAAATCAGCTAGTTTATCTAAGGCAGGTTCTGCTATAGCATCATCTACTCTTGCAAATCTCATCCATTCTTGTAAATCAAAGAATGACTGATTGAAATCATTAACATAAAGTTTTGGTGCTGGAAAGGTATCAAACATTCTACCTACAGCAGTATTATTCAAATTATGTCTAATTGCTCCAGATAGACCTACAGCTTCTCCTAGCTCCCCACCTACTACACTTCCTAATTTAGAAGATACTTTTCCTCTAAATAACAAAGAGGTTGGATTTAATTTCTTAGTAACTTCTCCACCTTCAATAGCAGCAACTAATATATCTTCTACTTCTTTAGTTGTTTTTGCATTCTTTAAATTTCTATGTAATACAGCATCAGCTCCATCACTACCTCTATTACCCATTAATCTTTTAATAGTTCCATAATCCTGTGCATTTACTAATTGATTTACTATCTTTCTACCTCCAGCAGTTCTTGTTACATACTCAATAGCAGAAGGAACATGTAATGTTTTTCTAACAGATTTGTCTATAATTCCAGCACCTTTCAAAACATCACCTTTTGATAATGACCTAGTAACTTTTCCAGCTTTAGATAAATATCCACCAACTAATATTGTTGGGTCAGCAAGAAGTGTGAATGCTCCATCAACAATACCTGTTGCTACATTGTAAGACCTAGTTCCTGGTTCAAATACATTAGCAAACATAGGAGCTGCAGGAGTTAGCTTTACTGTTCCATGTTTAGATTTAATAGTAAGACTTTCATCTCTTGCTTGTTCAGAGTTAGTTATATCTTCTCCATAATAAGATTGAACTATTTTCTTTACTTCTTCTGGGTCAGCACCTCTACCAACCATTTCTTTATAAATTTCTGTATTCTCTGCTAATGTTGAATTTCCAAAAAATCCTTCACCTAGGTTTACCTTTTCACCAGCTAAAGATTTTTTAATTGCTTCTCTACCTATAGAAGGACCTAGATGTTGTCTAGTCTTTTGCCATTCTGCTTGTGCTTTTTTATCAAATAGTAATGCAGTTGCTGCTGTTACTAATCCTTGACCATCTTTATGTTTTCTATCATTTAAATATTTTTGTGTAGATAACATAGGTTTCTTAACTAATTCATCTTGAAAAGAATCGAATGCAACAAAAGCTGTTCTAATAGTTCCCTTCATAGCACCTTTTGTTCTATCCCACCAAGTCTTTTCAACATCTAACCATCTCTCTACTAATGGAGCTAATTCTGGAGAATCAGCAGTTAATCCTATTAATGCAGAACCAAGTAATACATCTCTTGGTAAATAAAAATTTTCTGTTATTAAACCTTTTAAGTTTGCTGATATATTTGGATTAGCTTCTAAAGCATCAGTAAGTTGTTTAGCTTGTACAAATCTTTCTTGTTGAGCTTGTTCTTCTAAATCTTCAGACCAGGGAGGTTGCCACCACCATCTTATTTCTGCCATAAGACCCCCTATCTATTATGTCTCATTAAAGCTGCTATCTCTTTACTTGGTAATACCCTATACATACCCATCAAAAGCATATCAGGGTCCATCCCTGTCATCATAGATTCTTGATGAAGAGTGTCTTGTGACTCAAAAGGTCTATCTGTAGGTCTTGTAGCATCTTGTATTGCTCCTGGATTAGGTCCTATAATTTCTGGTTGAACTTCTGTTTCTACAATATTTGGGTCTTCACTAGCCATCATTGCAGAATTTTCTAAAGTTTCTAACTCTTTAGCTTGACCTTTAAAATCTTCAGCTTTATATTTTCCTTTAATTCCTCTACCCATAATATTCTTCTCCTCCTTCTGGAATAATCGTCAAATCTAACCTACCTACACCAGGTATGTAAGCTATTGTTATATGATTAATGATTATCTCCTCAACATAATTATCTACTACAGGCGGAACATAGTCAGGAAAGTTTCTTGCTACTATTTCAGCAAACTCAAACTCTGAGCCTTCCATTATGCACCACCGAGTAATGCTGATAAATTAGGTGGACCACCTTGTTGTGCTGCTTGTGCTTGTTGAGCTTGTTGCAACATTGCTTGCTCTTCAGGAGAAGGTTCTTCACCTACTGCTGAAAAGAATTTTTCTAATATATTTCCAATACCTTTTGGATTGTTATATATTTCTACAACAGCCATCATTGCTTTAGTATCACCCTGTTGTGATTGTTGCAATAACATTTGAAAAAGAATTTCTTCTGTTTTCTGTTTAGTTATTCTTTCATTGATTTGAACAATATTTTCTAGTCCATCCATTTCGTGTTGCATTGTTTCTTTATCAATGATTCCTGCTTGAAGCAATTGCAACCCTGTAATTATTTTGTTTGGTGCATCAAAAGAAGCCATAGCACCATATTTTCTTTTAGTCATATAGTTACTATCAATATCTCTATCTGGAGTATAAAACTCTGCAAAGGAAGCTCCTTTGTATGTACCACTCATAGGTTTACGTTTATCACCTAATAAAATTTCATCCAGCTCAAGACGCTTTGCATCTACATCCTGTAACGCATATTCTAAAATAGTATGATATTCCGATACCATCTGACCTACGCCAGATTCTAGTTCTTCTAAACCTCTACCTGTTACAAATGAATTAGGAGATATTGCGTCATCCTGAACTGGATAACCTGCTACTACTCTCAATTGTCTTTCGAGTCTTCCTACAGATTCAAATAACTGATACGGTAAATTAGTTACTGGTTTAACAACCTGAGAACCAGGAGCTAAATAGTTTATGGAATGTCTTCCTTTTCTATATTTTCCTGACTCTATTTCTCCGACAATATTTGTTTCTGTAAAAACTGCATCTTCCATAGCTATAACTGACAAAATATTAATCTTTGCCATAGCTGCCATTAAACCTATAACTTGGTCAAACTGACCTTGTAACTTATCGAAACTAAATCTTTTAGCTACAACAAATGCTGGTCCTGATTTAAGGACATTAGGTATAAAATCTACAATTTTCTTTGAAGCAGGATGTACTACATATGTTCCTTCAGGATTCATATACTCTACAATTACATCTCCATCATCACTTGAATTAGACCAGGTACCTTGTTTGTTATTTAATCCATATAAAGCAGCAGGTTCATTTTCTCTTTGATTGCTATCTTTAGAAGCGTTGTACCAAGTTTTTATTTCAGGATACATTTTAAATAAGTCTTTAAGAGGGATTATTTGTACAATAGCAAGTTCTGTTGGTTCTTGCATATTACCAAGATAACCAGGGTAACAGTCATAAGGATTTCTTAATTCTGCACATGGATATATATTTCCATTTTTATCTTTCTTTGAAGTAATTACCCAAACACAAAATCCATATCCTGGAAGCCATCTAGCTACTTGAGGAAGTTGTAATTCAAGTTTTTGCATATGGTCATATGAAGTAATAATTCTTTCTATTTTTTCTTTCTTTGCTTTATTACGACTACTATCTCTTGCATTAGTTATCTGGACATCTAATTTAGGTGTCTTTCCAATCTTCTGGGCTAGTCTATCTAATGCAGATAACATTAAATTAGGTGCAGGTAAGGTACCACTTTCTACTTGTTTAGTTCCTAGTAATTCTGCTATGCCATCTTCACCACCATTTAATATACTTTTAAACCTATATCTATCAGGCAATGCATCTTTATGCATATTCCTTAAATGTACTGCTCTATCTAATACTTGTTCAGGTGTCACTTTTTTAACTCCAAGGTAACTCGTTCCAATCTATACTATCATACTTATCGTAACTTGGAGAGTAATCATAGGACATATCCCCATAAGTTAATCTTGTAAGTGTCCTAACAGTCTTCATTGGAAACCAAGAAGCCATAACAACATCTGATGCTATAGCCCTACTATTACTTTGTCCTTTAGAAGCAAAATATGTCAGTTGCTTTGTGTATAATATTGATTTAGATATTCCCTCGTCATCTCCAAATGGTAATGTAATAATCCCCTCTTGGAACATAGGTGCTAATGAAGTTACACCAAACTTTTCGTCCCACTTGTTTTTATGTGTTTCATGTCCTTCTAGCTTTATACCTTGTGTTGCTGCAAACTTTTTAATCCTATCATCTTGCCTAATTGCTTTCTGGAATCCATTCTCTTCTATAACCCAATGATAACAATTGTATTTATCATACCATTTCTTAATAAGCTCTAATGCTTCATCTAGACCACCACCTTGGTGGTTTTCTAAATCAACCATTGTTAATCTAGGTTTACTATCTTCAGTCTCTACTGCCCATAGAAATCCTGCTTGATATCCTGTTGCAGCAGGGTCTAAACCAGCAACTAGATAACTTCCGTTAGGTATATACCCTAGAGGTATAGAAGGGTCATAACATTTTTCTATAACTTCTGGATTGAATATATTAAGTCCTTCTGCCATAGCTTTATTTAAATAAACCATTTCAAAGTTCTTTAAACCACCTGTAGTAAGTGCATCGTTCTTTCTATTCATCAACCATTTAAAAGTTCTAAAGCTACCCCACAACATACAGTCAACATGTTTCTCTTCATCAAACTCTGGTAAAGTACACATGCTATCGTGTGCTTCTTCAACTATTGTTTCCCATGCATTATTATTTAAAAGAGATGCATATAAATCTTCAGGGTGTTGTCTAGAGCCAATAATAACCATAGCTGTATGTTCTTCTTTTCTTGAACCTAATGTTGTAGTCCACCATTGTTTAGTGTTTTCTCTTGACTTAGGTTGCATAGTAGAGCTATGGTCCTCAATGTCATCTGCAATAATAATGTCACAATCTCTTGATAGAATTTTACCACCCCTTCCTATACCTATCATTGTTGGAGACTTAATACCAGGTATAGTTCTAGTAGCTATAGTAAATTGATTTTGTGACCAAGATTTACCTGTTCTGTTTGCTGGTTTAAAATTACCACCTGGTCCACAGTAGGCTTCTTTTAATTTTTCATTAGCATCTAAAGTATCCATTATTGATGACACAGAGTTTTTAGCTATGTCCTCATTACCACCTACCCACATAATTCTGATATTAGGATTTGTACATATAAGCCAAACTACAAAGTGTATAAGTAGTTCAGTCTTTCCATGCCTAGGTGGAGATAGAATCATTTGTTGTCCACCTGTCTCTATAGCTTTAATAATTGAATCTATCCATGCTTTATGGAAATCTGCTGTTTCAAATAGCTCACCTTTTTCTGTTTGAAAATACATATCTCTAAAGGCTTGAAAATCTTTTTCAGCTTGTTCAGTTGCTTCTGACTTCTTCCAACTCTTTGTTGCAGCTGCTTGTTCTATATCTTCTTGATAAGCACCTAATAATCTAGAAATGTGTGCTGGGGTACAACCTAGTAATTCAGCTATATCATTACGCTTCATAGTTCCATTAATTAAATCTAGTGCATAACCTTCTTCAACAAACTTATCATATAAGGCACCCCTTCTAGTAGTAGCTACTTTT
>Ga0098044_1000437_pt1 | contig 22030 bp, 8 predicted proteins | sample 10_taG_FD_75053 | JGI IMG/M metagenome (GOLD analysis project Ga0098044, IMG submission 75053) | Marine viral communities from the Subarctic Pacific Ocean - 10_ETSP_OMZ_AT15264 metaG | ecosystem: Environmental > Aquatic > Marine > Oceanic | place: Pacific Ocean | collected 2015-01-16 | reverse complement strand
TGCCGAAGCGTTTGATAACTCTAAAAATGCTTGGGGTTGACCAATCACAAACCCAGCATTTTGCGCCTTTGTTCAAATTTACTGAAAATTTAGGCTTGTGATGTTTACAGAACGGGCAAGAGAATAGGTATTCGTTTCCTGTCTTGCGATAATGACCAAGGATCTCTTTTAGAACTTTGAGCTTCTTTACTTCCACGTTTATAGTGTACTAGATGCGAGTGTGGTTGTCAAGTATTATTTTCAAGCAAGAGTTTCATTGTGGAATTATCACCGCCCAGTTCTCTCCCCATTGGGAAGCGGGTGGTACATCGCCGCGGCCTGGCCATGCGCTCAAAATAGAATAGGCGCGGCCTTCCTCTACTGCTGGGGCAACCTGCTCTTTTACGTCATCTGGCACATATTCTAAACTATCCGTGGGACGAACCACGATAGACAGTTCGTCGGTCAAAAAAGAATCGAGTGGCGCAGATGTGATAACTGCTGGTACTGTAATTTTCCCTTGTCTCTCCTCTTTTGTTACCTCGGTTCTTTCTGCGCCCGGCAATGCCGCAGCCTCCTTCATGGGAAGCACCAAGTTATATCCCACGCCAGGGACACTGATTGTGTAAACGCCCTGTTTCGGATTGACATCGATTGCCGAAATTGCATCCGCAACTTGCCCAAGATCAAAATCAGCAAAAATGGACCCCTCTCCTGGTTCTTTGTGTCCCCGCTCGATGTGCCCCTTTACCCAGTCTGCAAAAATAATCACATTTCCATTTTGGGATGTAAGTAAATCTGTGGCTTCTTTCAATAAGAATTTTCTAAAATTTTCAATCAATAGTTTCATATGTCTAAACACCTCTGACAATCAGTCATATCGTAACACTTTCGCATACAATCTTGCTTGGCCTTCTTACGGTAACTCTCGTTTGCAATATCGCTGCATTCTTTGGCTCGTTTGTGATCGCCGTTGTCTCTGATGCATTTGCATCTTTTTGGATTTGTGTCAGCAAACTTGCTGCAATCAACAGTAGCGCATGTGGTGATGCTCGTGGCCAGCATTATAAGCATAACACATTTCAACAGAGTTTTCATTACTAATAATTAGTTCACTTTCTCCAAAGTTCCAGCCCTGCGCGTGCAATAATAATGGCATCTGCCATATCGTACGAGCCCGGCTTTGGGTTATCCTGTTTTGTGTACTTTATTTTAAAAGCAGGCTCGTTTTCCAACAAATGCTCCAGTACAACTTGTTTTGCTTTCTTCCCTCGTTCTACCTTGATCCCACAAAGTTTTCTAGCAGAGGAGGCGCCGATGTATTCGGGTGTGATATCGTAAGTTCTCTTAACGATGTAGGATACAATCCCGTTGAACTTGGCGAGAGTTAAAATAGTTTTGGCCGATGAAAATCCAGGTCGGAAAGCTTGTAATGATTGTTCTATGTAAACTCTTTCAACGATAAACTTCTTTCTCACCTGAAGGTCTCGCAATTTATTCTCAATAAAAGATGCCTTTGCCCAAAGGTCTGGGAAATACCTTTTGTTTCGCATATCCCAGGCTTCATACAAAAGTATCTCACCATTCTTATCGACAACGGAAATACCCGTTATCGACGTGCTCACGTCTAATCCTAATATCATTTTATTCTTTATATGTCTAACTTCAACTTGAAAGTGTAATCTCTTTCTTGAGTTTTCTTAACTGGTTTGGCCAACTTGGCAAGCCCGATTAAATTTCTATTTTCGTCGTATATTCCAACTTCAGAAATGTAAGTTACCTTTGCAAAACTGGCGGTGTGCCCCGAGAAAGAACTCGATACAGTGTTTTTTATGTCGGTGCTTCTTGGCTCTCCATAACCGTAGGTTCCAGTAGTATAATACACCCTATTTGCATCATGTTTAACATAAGTAGGGTTGTTCGAGTGATTTAATTCTCCCTTCGCGGCGTGGGCCAACATCGTAAGGGTCTGAACATAATCTGTACCCTCGTAGCTAAGTTCGAAACTTGAAGATGGTGCAGTGATCGTCCCGCTAATGGATTGAGCGAAGTATAACCACTGGGGCGATTCTGAACCTGTTGAGTAGGTCTCGCTATGCGAGGGAGCGAACCTAGTGCCGGCAGCAGTAAGATCCCAGCTTCCAGTCAAAACCAAAAAACCTTCGTTGTATAGTACTACGCCAGCAATTGAGCCAGTGCCGCTGCTACCGGATGGTCCAACTTGGATCAACTCCCCGTTCTGTCGCTCGTCTTGCAACTGACCGACCAGCGTTCCAGATATATAGAACTTCATATCCACAGTCCCTTTCTTCACTGAAGAGCCATACAAGATAGAAGGAATCGAAAGAAGACCCAATTTTTGAGTTGCCTTGTTACCCAGCGAAGAATCGAACTGGTATGCTGGAGACAAGTTTGTATAAAAATTTAAAGTGTTTTTAAGGGCCGTAATCCTCCCACTTGAGTGATTCGGAGGATAAAGAAGTTTAGAAATGCTAGCACTAAGAGGATAAGAGGAACTTATGATATCGCCAAATTGGAAATCGGAATTAAAGCTACCAGTACCGACGGTCTTAAAACCAATCCTGTTAGAGTCTTTGTAAACGAACGGATAAATAAGTTGGTCAGACGACCTATCAATGTTCAATTCGTAGAGACTAACATGGCCGCTGCCTGACACATTCTGTATATATGATGTGTGAGAGCCGGATTCATTAGCAAAATTATTTAAAACTGTGCTGCCGCTGTATACGAGGAAGGATTGCTTTGGATTTACTTTTACTCTATTGTAGAAGACATCATTTGACTTAAATCTATAAAGAGGCATGCATTCATTTTACCTAGTAATCCAGTCTGACCCTTAATGTAAGTTCATTAGTAGGATCTTTTTTGAGAGGTTCCGACACTTTCGCGACGGCGACGAGTTCGTTATCATCAGCGTATAGCCCAATGGTTGTAACGTAACTTACTGGCGCATCGTCAGACACATTTTTTACAACAAGTTTGCTTGAAGACAGGTATGTTGGATTTGAACTATAATTAAATTCGTTATGATTCGCTCTACAGAAATACACAGTTGAGTTAAGTTCTGTTGTATTGCTGAAATTGTTATCCCTCCACAGGTTCCTTAATGCTTCGCACGAGGAGGTTATAAGTGACCCAGTCATACAGGCCCGAACGCTACTAAATTGTTTGTCGTACTGATTGTCGGGTCCGAAGGGATTGTTCAAGAAGATGGAACTCGTGAGGACAGCAACTCCGGCCTGGTAATAAAGCAAGCCTTTCCCAGAAGTGCCGTCTGCCCTCGGAGTAGCGGAGCTTGTATAAAGAATACTATAGTCGCCGGCGGGCGAATTTGTTTTATAAGTTGTTGCGGCGCCGTGATCAGCAAAAGTTACCGGGGTGGTGGGCACCTGTTTGGTCCCAGCGGTGTAAAATGTTATATTATAAGAACCCTTTTTTATTTCATCTTTTGTTAACAATCTAGCATAATTGATAAAAAATGCTTCATTTATCTTGTTACCACCAGAATGATCGCCGTCCTGGTCGAACCTCCTGACTAGTCCATTCTCGTCAAAACCAACCAATACCTGCGCCATTTGATTATAGATATTGATTTTTTTGGCATTTTGCATATTTGCGGCGCCGGATAGATTAGACTGGGCTGAATATCCAATAGTGAGATCGAAGATGTGATTAGCAGACGAACTGAGGTATGGATAATCGTAGACAGATTCCCACATGCCATGGCCATAACGTTTGATATTTGTCTGGGTGTCTGACGACTCCAGGAAATATGTACCAGATACAATTGTGCCTGTTAGGGGGATCGCCTCGTGAAGAAGAGTCCTCGTTGTTGTGGTGTCGTTGCCGCCGAGGGCCTTAAAGGTTGCTGCCATGATTTTGATCCTTAAAATTCATCTTTAACTAAGTTTTTTAACAAACTGAACTGGGACGTCTATTCTATAGCCAGTATTCATCCCAGAAACCCTGACATGTGTATCAATTGTGCCAAGGCCAGTAACATTCTGCCCACCAATAACATAAGTTTGTGCAGTTTTCCCAAGTTTGGTGAACAAAAAGTCGCTCCCCTGAAGATCAACACTCGATGCTATTCTAAATTCTAAAATTGTGCCCCTTGGTCCCTGGATTGTCTGGCTGGACCCATCAACGCCTACCAAATCGCGATTACCATTATTCGACACCATGGGGGCGCTTATAACATAGGAGGCGATCTGGTCATCATCGACAAAGCTAGCGCGAGGCGATTCGCCATTCTTGCCAACTATTCTACCCAAGCGGTTGTCGATTTCAACAACATAGGTTTCATCGCGCAGATCATCATCAAGGGGAGCGCGGGGGGCTAATTCGTCTGTGTCTAAACCTTGGTCTATTCGAATGTGAGACTGCTCCTCCTTGTCAGGTTGTGCGCCTTCCATAAGTCCATCAATTTCAGTTCCAATTCCTGTCGGAACGTTATCGGTCGTGTCCAAGTCAGCAGCAACAATAAACATGTTACTTACGCTTGTCGGGTCGACAGCGCTAGTGTTCATTTTTGTGCGTGCAAATTTGGTATTTAATTTCAATATCGGTAGAAAAAGAATGTTCGTTCTAGGGACTGACAGCAGACGAGACTTCAATAGAGAACTATTATTTGTAAAGGCTTCTAAAATGGGCGTCTGCATTATTTGCAAGTCATAATCAGCGGACGAGGCCGCGGTTTTATCGTATAGACCGTAATCTATTTCATCGTCGCCTAGGGCGAATTTAGCAATCCTAAATGAGCCGTCTGCGCGAGCGAGACGGGCGCGCCCAGTATCCGTAAGAACTGCGTCTAATATAATGTCGCCCGAGTTATCGAGAAAGGCCATGTCTTTTTCTCCGTATTAACATATGTGCATTGGTATATTTTAAATAGTTGATAACTTTCTTTTATTCCCTTAAATCAATGCTTTAACTAGGTAAAGTGTTGTTCATATTAGGTTAACGTGCGGCAGACACCGTCGATGCACACGGTGCCCGGGGGGCAGTCTTCGTGGACCGCTCAGGCGATTTCGCCAGAGGGGTCGACGCCTATGCCAACCTGTATGTCATCACCCACGGCTTCGGCGTCGCCGACAAGAAAATCGCCAATCTCATCGCGGCGGTCATCGGGTGGTTGAGCCGGCGGTTGTGGTGGAGCCGGCGGGCAGCCCAAAGCATCCTTATCAAGTTCGTCCCTTGCAGTATCCTGTTTTGTTTTGAAATCCAAATTGATGTCTATCTTTCTTCCCGTCTTTTTAGAAGTTATTCTAAACTTCAATTCCTTGTTCCAAACCGAATGTGCACCGGGGCCTAGTGTGATAGTTTTGTCAAAAGCAGTTTCTGTTAACTCGTCGTCATCACCAACAAGCCCAGATTCCCTTTCATTTAGCGCACTTTGAATAATAGACGGCTTTATTTTCAAGTATTGTTGTAAGTCCTTCGTGTATATTGGCTTCTCTTCGGGAAACTTATATATACTTGTCAAAAGGTAAGTGGCGCCGGCGTTCTCAACCAATTCGACTTCGTATATTGAGCTTGGGTTTGATATCAACCCATGGGAATCCAAGGTCCTGAAGACGTAGTAGTATTTCTTATTCGGTATTATTGAATCAACAAAGAAATCTGTATCGGCTTTCGGGGCATCGTTTCCTCTTAAGAAAGCAGTATAATGACGCGGTTGGTTTTGGAAATCTTGATAGGATTTCGGGGCGGTTTCTAAACGATATGCTTCAAACTGTGACGGTGTGTCATCGTTGCCGAAAATTATCTTATCTCCTGTGGTTGTGCCGTTTCTTCTCTGTTCTGACAGTATGGCTACAAATAATGCTGCGTCGGCGGCGCTAAGCGGGATCGGTTTCATTCCAACATCAGTGCCAACCAGCATGCTCATCCGAATACCAATTTCATTGTTGACGCTTTTGTAAGAATAAAATTCAATATTAGGTGGCAACGGAGGCTTGTCTATCACAATCGAATCGTCGGATTTAAAGATGGGCACCTCGACCATCTTCACGGAAGGGGTATTGTCCACAAGAACTCCGATTCGTATTTTTGGACCGTCATCAAACCAGCGCGCTTCAATATCCAGATTGTTGATGTTTTGCAAATTCGGTTCTTCTATCGTCTCAAGCTCTTGTGCGCCCGGGGCGTAATTCCAGCCGGCGGCGGCAGCAAAGTCACTCGTAGTGATGTTTCTTCTATATTTATTTCCTACAATCATACGGACTGCATATATGTTATAGTTATAAGTGTCCACTCCGGGGTCGTGCCCCAATTCAAAATTCACAATTTGTGTATCAATGTATTCAAAAAAGCCGGGATTATCAAAAAATTCGTCAGTATTTGGGACAAAAATAGATTGTACAATCTGATCGTTCAGCCGTTTTTCTATGCGATAGAAGACAGTCTGGGAAGGAGCTTCTTCTCCTGACAATAATTGTTCGTAACTGCGCAAATCGTTCCTCACAATCCGCCTAATATACCTGGCCAAGTGAGGAGCCTGTGTAAGCAACTCGGGCTCTTCAATATCGAATTCGTCATGACGAATGTGATCAGAGTTTGAATTTCCGATTATGGTCAGTGGGTTATCTGACTGCTGCTGCAAGGCCGCGGCGACGGCCCGGCGATTGTCAGGATCCTGAAAGGCTTTCAAATATTCTAGTATATCTATAATCGGAAATTCTTGAGAATTTAAAACAGTGTTTGTGTTAAAGAGTTTGCCGGCATTTTGGCCAAAGTTTTCAATAGAAAATGTATTAAATTGTGCTTTATTTCTAAGATCGAGAGCCCGGGCGAAAAACTTACTAAGTCGGTTGTCGCGGAATCTCGTGCCCCATTCTGTCTCTTCTTGGGCTGCGGCGAACATAATTGTGTTATACATCGGATATTCGTTGCGGTTAATTTTGGCATCGTTGAGGAAGTTTTTTTCCTCCGGAGGGATAAAAATATTGCGTATTGCTTTATAAGGATCCTCGAAAGCCTGCACGTATCCTCCGATATTTCGGTCGGTGGCCATGGAGGCGAAGGGTATCACTTTTACAGCTTCGTGTGTCCAAGCACAAAAATATTCCCTCTCTCTTCTAGTTGCCCTTTGAATGAGACCACCAACATTAACAAAGTCTCGGGCGCGCCGCCAGCGAGTACGGGCTGCTTCTTCATCCTGGTCGTTTGGGATCTCACCAAACAACTCAGTTGCGGTATAATCTTCTAGGAGATATATGTTTGGGATCATGGCGGTGTTGGCGTAGGGCTTGATAACTTCGTGCAGAGCCTTCTCGTAATCTCGAAGTTCGAAATTGTATTTAGATTCTATTGCGACTGTTGGGTTAAGCGTCTCTGCAGGGAGAGGGTGCGAGGCGGCTGGTAAAGCCTGGTTTATGCTGGTAAAGTGATCTACGTACGTCTTGTTAAAACCTTCTAAAAATGCGTGAGGCAAGCTTCTTCGAAAAACTGGTGGTGGATCTTTTGGTAAAAATTCCGAAATGGCCACACCGAAGAGGGTACCGGGACGGGGTGAGAGGCCGGGAAGTTGATTGTCTGGGCGTTCAAATTGGAACTCTTGAGCCAAGTTGCGAAGGTCTTCTTGCTCGATAGTAATGTCTCGATATTCTTGTATAACACCTTCTTGAAAATTGGTGATTTGGGTTTCAAAACCGAGATCAAATTCTCTATAGCCATCAGTAAAGCCCGGGATGTCATTGGCGCCATGAGCCCAAACCCTCATAACCCCACGAATCCAGTTAGCATCAGTCGGAACCCTAAAAAGAAAAACTTTTGCCACGTAATCAAAGTCATCGACGTCTTCGCCGGCGGGGGCGTCACGATTGATAAAATCTACAACCCTCATCTCGCGAGTGCTAAAAAAGTTCTGCGGATGGAAATCGTCACCTTGTGGAGGGTGATTTGTAACGTATACGTGGCCGCCGAGAGCAGGAGGGGGAGGCACATCGATATCCGGTGGTGGTGGGATGGTGTATGGTGGGCCGTCGGTGGGACGGTACCGGGGTTGTTCGCGGCGTGTGCCATCCGGGTGATGCCCCTGACCTTCGCGAACTAGATTGCCGATCTTCTCGTTCCACCACCAACGCCATCGCCTGTATCTCTCTTGCGCGGAATCTTCGTTTGGAATAACTTCTGGCAAATCCGCGACAGGAGGCGCGGGCCCGACGGGTGGCCATTCAGCAAGATCGTATGAGACAAACGGCTTCATTTCAAGCACGACTTTGGATGTGGCCGCAGAGACGCTCCATGGAACCTGCCATTCTTCTATTCCTGCTCCAAATGGTCGGGGAGCCGGTTCAAGCACATCGAAAGGTATGTACAAGCCGTATAGTTCCCTCATTGCTGTGGCGAAGTTGGCGTCTAGGATATCCCGGGGCGGCGGCGCTGCATCCTCAGAGTCAAAAAGATTGCCAAAACTATTCCTTGTTATGTTGTATTTGTCCCCATAGTGGTCAATGAACCGTCCAGCGTCAATATAGAGATCAAATCTCTCTATATATCTTCCAAAACGGGAGTCGTCCTGGAAGCCCAGGAGGGCCCGGGCATGCTCTATTTTATGTACCTTTCTAGCGTCAGCGTATTGGAACGGTGCAGGGGCTCCCTGCGCGCTGTTCTTGGTGAGCCAACTTGGGGTGATGCGGCGAGCATTGCGGGCGTGACCCACGTCTTGTGCATCAACGAACCTTGGGCCCGCGCCTTCGTCTACTATTCGAGATTCATAAAATGCGGGCCAAAGTTTTTCATCTTGCCAGCGCACCTTGTCCGCAGTCTCTGGACTAGACGAGTCCGTGCTTCGGTTAATCTCCGCCCCATTTCCGAAAGATTGTTGGCTATCGTAAAGCCATATCTTCTTTACAGACATCTTTTAATAGCCTCCAGAAACAATGTTAGTAACTGTCGTGTTGCTTGTCGTTGCAACGGTGTCGGACGGTGGTGAGAGGGGCGGGTTATTAATATGAGAATATTGTTCAAGTTCTGAAGAATTTTCAATTTTAAAATTTCTTGTAGAACTCATAGTCTGCATAGTTGTTTGGTCTTGAGGGGTGCGTTCCACGGGGCGGTCAGGGCTGAGGACGAAGGCGCTACCTCTTATTAGAAAATGTTTATTATAAATAGGTAATTTAAGATTATTTGGAAGACCAGTTAAAGAGAAATCCTTATTCGTATAAGACACGAGTCGACACAACAAGTTGGAACCCGCTGGTATAGATTCGAGTATTGTCCTAGTGAGGGGAACGAATCTAGGCATTCTACTCAGAACAGTCCCTTCTGAGGAGGTCTCCAAACCAACCATCGCTTCTATTTTTTGTAGTCCGCAGAGGTTGATTCTAAACGCCGGGCCGGGGTCGGCGTCGAGGTTATCCGGGTCGAGGAACATCCAATCTAAACTGCTGATGTCTGTACCTAAGCTACCCAACAGCATGGACTTGATTTGATTTGGAAGATTTTTTAAACTTTCCTCTCTTTCGGGACCCCCTTGGGCAAGAAGCTTGTCATTGCATTCTTCTTTTATGTTGTACGGTGTCATGTCCACGCTCATTACCAGTTGACAGTGGCGTGGGCTGCAATCATCAGCAGGTGGGGGGGTGAGTGCCCGAGTTCTCAAAAAACCAGAAAGATATGGTGAAACGGCCGGCATCACGTACTTTGGCGAACTCCCTAGGTTCGTCGTAGGCTCATCAATCGTAGGCGCTAGCGTCAAGTCTCGTTGGCCCAAGCAACTGTCGGGCTCAAAAAATGAAATTTGATTCTCTCTTTCCGGGACATTGAGATCGAAAATAGAGTAAGAACCATTGATTGCTCTTTGGGTATCATCACCACAATCTTGTGTTCCGTCCTTTTTTGGTGGAGCATTCGTTAATTGCGTATTAACATTGTAGAAAAAAACATCTTTTTCAAATTGTTCATATTTTTCATTTTGCGGCGACGGGGGATCTGTGAAATTATAGAAAGAATTGAAAATTTTAACTCGGGCCGGAGTGAAGAATTGAACGTCCATTTTTTGTAAAGAGTCCGCATTTGTGTAATTCTTGTTATTTACCACAAGGCCGATATTCGGATTCGCTGACGTGAAAAACTTGGAACTCTCCATCTTCACTCTTTCAAGAAACTGTTCCTTTCCAATCACGGCCAAGCCTGATTGTGTTCCTTGGACGTCCGAAGCGTTCAAATAATCATACCCAGTACCATTTTTTAAACTAGGATCGTATTCGTTCTGAAAGACGTGCTCAATTTTCATAATGTTAGCGGTAGGCGGTTCGGCTTTCGAAGTTCTATCTTTGGAGGCAATGTTCTCCCGCAATTCTATAAGAGAGCTTTGTTTCACCCCAGCGTTACTGTCCATGGAGATCAAGTTTCTGAGATCTTGTATCAAAGAGTCAAATGTCTCTATCACTTTTTCAATTTCTTGAGCTTCATGTGATTCCAACATCGGTTTTAGGCCATTATAAATCTCCTCAGGGCTAGAGGCACTTTGAGAGCCGAACATCAAGAAGACAGTATGTGCTATGTCGGCATACGTCCGGAGGGCGGAAAGGGCAGCCCGATATCGGCCGGCATGAGGGATAAGGGCGCCAGCGAGGGCGCCGCGGGAGCGCTGAAGTCTCCCCACCATCCCGGCGATGGCGACGTCGCTCGTATCAGCAACTTCTAACTCTACAACATATTGGTATTTGCCGTAGTTTATATCTTGTAGGCCGCGGTCCATCCCGGTGTAAAACTTCACAAAAGAGGCATTTTCGGCATCAAGGGCGATTGAAGAAAATTCTTTTGAATCTGAATGCGTAGAGTAAATGACTTCATCCACCTCTTCTTTTTCAAATTTTTGAGAACCGTTTATGTGAGAAAATAAAGAATTAAATTCCGATGTCGGCTTTACGCGGCGGCGCTTTATTCTCATACCCTTTATTGTCAAAAGATCCTCATACCCAATTGTTGTAGAGTGGTTGCTTGAGGATAATTTAGGGACAGCAGATCCAAATTTAGAATATCTTGCGACCAAAGACCTCATGTTGATTCCAAACAAAAGCGCCAGATTGTCTTCCAAATCCAGAGCAGAAAACAAATCAGTGAACAACGCGTTCTTTTCCGTTACAGAGAAGTATTTCTTAGAAGAAAGAGGAGTACCGATAGTGGAGAATATCTTTGGCTGGTCAATTGTAATACTTAAGAAGTTTTCCTGAAGTTTTCGTAAACTCCGCAAATCCTTTATCTTCGTGTTGCTAACAACGCTCTTATCAAGCAGTCTGCTGTTCGGAGCATGTCTGGCGCCAGTATGATATGCACCGTCGTTCATCCTATGAACCGGGCCGGCCCAGACAGCGGGAGGAAGGCCCTTTGCCCCCTTGAGTGTGTAGATCGATGTCAGCTTCGGAACAGAGCCGTCGTTGACGACGGTTTGAATATAACACATACCAACAAAATCCCTAGCCAGTGGACCTAGGTTTTGCTCCTCCTCCAGTGTCTTTGAGTAAACAAAAACAAAGTATGTCAAGTGACCAAGGCGGCTTGGCAAACCATAATCAAGATATTCAAAAACAACGCTCCCGACATTATTGCGCGGGGTGGCATTATCATTAGTCGTCCTGTCTCGAATTTCTTGTCTAGACATTCCTCCAAGACTGATCTCGTCAACTTTAACAGAATCTAAATTTTGTGATCTCTGTAGTATCTGAAGCGCTCTTGGTTGCGAATATGAGATAAACTCCCTAGTAACGTCAGCGCTAACAGATCTAACTACTTTTATTTTCAAATCCTGATATCTGCGGGGGGTTGCCGACCAGCGGCGGCCGACATCTTTAATTGAAATCGTAAGTTTACATTTTGTATCGTTATCGGACCCTGTCTGCGTCTGGTGACCTTTAGAGCCTGAGTCTTTTAATGTTTCCGCAACGGAACCCTTATCCAGAATAACATCTTGGACATATGCTTTCGGTATGTATCGTCCGATCAGACTTGATGAATCAACTTTGTAAATCATTCTTCACATGGCTCCACAGATTCCAGTTCGGACCGATAAATATCTTGGCGGCCCGTATTGGTCTTTCTTAGGCGTGCCTTGATCCTTTTCAAGTCTTTATCTAAATAGAAACTCCCAACCTTTTTAGAAATGACATCTATCAGCAACTCTGGGTCTATTTCTTCATCGGCCAATAGTTCAACATAGTACTCGGTATCATTTGGATCTTCACTAAGCGTTTGTTCGAAAAAAAGAAAGTCATCACCTTGCGTCAAACTGTCGGAAAGGGCGAGGGCCTTAAGCTCCGTTCCACCGTTAAGAATTTCGTAGACCTCGACGTCGTAATTCTCTTTTGAAAAAGTAACATTCTCTTCCAAAATGCGCAACAAAATGTAATCTTCTTGAATATTAACATATGAATTGTCAGGATGTTCTTGAATCTTATCTTGTTCACCTATCTCGGACAGTGCGCTATCTGTGAGTATCTTCGTTCGGATATCGTATTCAATAGTAGCATCAAGCTGCGGAATAAAGTGCAACTCTTCTTGCGTATCTGCATAGTAATAACTTGATCCGGATAACTCTCCATTTAAAAAAGCAACTCGCCATGCCGGTAATTTGTCGCTAAGCGGAGAACTTGTGCCAAGTTTAAATTTTATGGGTGTGTGCTTATTGGGATCTTCTTTAAGCGAATGAGTAAAAGTATACCGCCAATCGTCCGGTTTCAGGTCAAGAGGAGGCTTCGGGGCCTTCTTGTCGCCAATAAGAGGGGTGTTGGGATCATCGTGAGAGTTACCTTTGCCATCGTTACCCACAGGCACGATAGGGCCTGGGTCTGGGTCTGAAACAATTTGTTTGGACCACTTCTCCGCACTAGTATAGTTCGCCTGAACTGATAATCTCGGAGTCCCTTCCTGAATTCTTGGCTCGATGTCGCTTTGATTTTCGCCATACGAAGCACTCATGTAGTCGGAATCGTAGAGGACATCATCATCGCCGAACGCATAATAGACTGGTTTGAACATCCCCATTGACAGAAGCGTCTTCCCATGTTGTGTGAGTTGAAGGTCAATAACTTGTTCTTTTTGATCTAGGAATTTCATTCTTCAGTCCCCGTTTCAGGGTGTGTTGCCGTAAACTCTACCCCCGCCTCAACTTCAGCAAGTTCCACCAACGAATAGAAGTCGTGAGGCCAATTATAACTATAATCAAATTCCCTCTCCCGTTGGTTCTTTATAGGTTCGTCTCGAACGCCCTTATCAATTGAGTCTCTTTTTGCTCCATAATAGTTATTCTTCGCTCTTCGTTTTATTTTGAAAACCATCCAACGCAAATCATTCGGAAGCTCCTTTCCGTGGAAGAACTCATTTTCGTCTAAGTTGTGAGCCAAACAAGATTTATCAAGTTCAGGGGTTCTAGAAATCTCTGGCATTAACCCTTGCCAAATGTCTGCCAGATCTTGTCTATCCAGTTCATGTTCAAATTCAAAAAGATATGTGACGAACGGCTTGACCTTCTTGTTTCTTATAAAATCCAGATTCGGGGGCATAACATAATTTTCCATCTTGGACATCATTGAGGTTATCGATGTGTCAAGAATCTTTTCGTCAGGAAGAGCGTACCCGGTTTTAGCCTTATTACGTACTTGGCGATTAAGAGTGGTCCTGTTTATATTTATGAATCTTTTCTTACCCTTATTTTTTCCTGATTTGATCAAAGTAAATGGTATTGCGACGAGGGCCTCTGATATAGTCTTCTTCGAAGCAATATCGCCAATTCTCCTAGGTGTTGTATCAAAGCCACACACCTGAACAAGCGATTTAGCGCCGGGGACGGTCTGTTTCGTATACGCTGCGCTTTCCTGGATCGCAAAATAGACACCCTCGTTGGAAGCGGGGAAGCGCCCATATTGACCCCACATTCCGCGGACCTCTGACGAGGTGCCCGTATCTTTAAAATTGAGCGTAGGGAACTCGCATTTAGTGTTTATAACCCAGACGTTGCTGTCATCTTTGTCACCATCGGGGTCTGATGCGCTAAGTAGGTTGCCCTCGTTGTCGAAAGTTTTATTTTGAGCCCTCGACGTGCTGAACAGGTCGAGAGACGCAGTGACAGTGAATCGGTTATCGTAGAGGATACCCTGGACGGCGGATATAGGATCTGGGGCGTAGTCGGTTGAATCTGTCTGATCGAGTGCGTAAATCCTACTGGCGCTAGCGGCGATCTTTGATATTGGTGGTGACAGAAGCTCATCAAGAGGATCTGCTGTGTATGCTATTGTCACGTATTCTTTGTTACCATAAAACCCTGGAGGGGTGAACATGGCGAAGCGGGGGTCTTGATCAACTCTGGTGCCTACGGTGCTCTCGTTGACTCCCATGAACCCATACATGCTTCCTCTAGTCCAACTGCCGGAAATCGGTGAGATGTCGGCTGGGCCTTCGGCTTGAATCATGCTTGTCGTCTTGTAGATCGCAACGTCCATATAATATGTCTGGCCGCTCTTCATTGGCTTCCAGTTTATTCTTTCTTGAGATTTATAAGTTCCAACACCCTCGTTCTCCAAGAAAGTGTTCCCAACCTCTGCTAAGAAGTTATGCATCGCCCGGGCGTAAGAGTCATCTCCAAGTTGTCTAAGTTTACCGGCCACCTGCTTGTATTCGTTGTCGTAAAAGGTCGACGAGGGCGTCGGCGGCGGTGGTGCGATTGTACCAGTGAGTTTGCGACGAATCATATAAATGTTTGAATTCAAAGGAAGTCCGTCAAGAAGCAAGTCTTCGAAGCGCAATTGTGTGTTGGGTGCACTATTGATGAGGCTCAAAGCTGTGCGATCATCGCCCGACTCCCAAAGCGACACGGTCGGGAAGGGTGCGGATGGTGACCACCCGAGCGCGCTATAAAAAGTCGGTTGTGTAGTCCAAATTGGCCATCCATATCCAAAGCCGGCCTTAATACTATTATAAAGAATACCGGGACCAAAAAGTGGTTGCGTAATAGCGGCTAAATAATCTTTTTCTTGATTGCTGCTAAGCGGTGATAAGCCAGACAAGTAATCGCCGTGTGAAGAAGAAAAGAGAGTCCCAAGTTGCATACAGCGCGTGACGGGATAAAAGCCTTGATACGGTAGTAATTTCTTAACAACATTACACTGGAGGGCCATTCTTGACGGTTTGGCTAGATCTTCATAATCCCGCTTAACATCACCAAAATGTTTAATAAAATCAGAATGCACATATGTTTTGAAGAAGTTTGCAGTGTAATTGCTAGTCTCGCTAGGTGCACTTACACTTAAATCAGCGTCTATCGTACCCGCACCCTCTATTGATAAGAAGTTATTGAGAACGGTGTCTGGGCCGGCATTTAAGATATATTCCATATGATCTGAGATCTTGAATTCCGGGACCACCGTATATGATTGTCCAAGACCCCTAATGTCTTGGGCATATTCCTCATAAGAGTCGAACCAGGGTCTCTTGCCAGACTGTGTGTCTGCAGACCACAATAACTCGTTTGTTGCCTGCGTCATGCCAATACAATGGGTTCCTGAAAGAGCATACTGTTGACCTGGCGTAGAATAAGTGGCGTCCAGGCCAGTAGAAAGTCTGGTGTCCTGCGCCAACTCGCCGGCCTTGTAACTGGCGCCGCGCTGGTTTTTATCCAACGGCCAAATGCTGCTGGCGCCTATATAAAGGCCAGTGCCTAGGCCGGCTGTGATTGTGTAGCTGATAGTGGCATAATTTGAAACTACTCCAAGAGATGTATTGAAAGATGTGAACGGGAGGGGGAGGCACTTGAGGCGATCCGTCAGTGAGTCCCTCCAGAACAATCTGCTTTGTCCAGCATCAACGGCGCGCTGTTCTGCTGCCGTTTCCGCATATCGCAATCTGCCACGGGCTTTCGCCAAGGTCGCGTTGACAGTGCGGGGATATATTACATCTCGCATCGCTATTTTGTTCAAATCGATTTTTGTGTTTTGTTTGAAGGCGTGCAAAAAGGTGTCATACGCTTTTGGCTTCTTTATAACCATATTGGCTCGGGCGACCAAAACATCGTTCGCAAACGTTTCCATCTCATTTAAGAAAGAGAATGCAGAAACATAGCTACCGTCTGGATCTCGATAGTCTACCACGATCGGATGCTGGTTGAAGGAAACTGCCGGTTCTTCAACAAAGTATGTTCTCTGCCTGTGATTGGCGACGCTCTTGACACTTATGTCGTGAGGCCAAGAATAAGCCAAAAGACCCTTCGCTGTGGAGGCGACGCTCTTGATCCCACCAATTACGAATTGGTCTTCCATATAAGTGTAGTAGTTATTTTGAATCAGTAACCTTGTTATAGGGTGCTGCCTATTCCTAATCTGCTTCCAAGTGTTAACACCCGCCAAACCGTTACGGCTAGTCGTTAAGATATTAAAATAATCTGCGGGCGCGGCGGGGACCGCACCTAGAGAGACATTTTGATAATCGGAAAGGGCGCCCGGAAAATCTATTGGGCTTTGGCCGGGAAGTGAACTGGCTGCCAACAGAAGACCATCTTCAAAATAACCCTCGTTAATACTATCCTCGGATAAAGTAATCTTGTTTGAATAAATCGGAGTGTATACTAGATTGTTGCTATACGTGTTGAGTTGCTGTACGGCGGACGCTTCGCCAATATCGACAAACGTAATCTCACTTGAACCGGTGGCGTGGCCATAAGTTTCGGTTGATTGGTAAGAATCTCTTATCCAACCGTATTGTGTGTCAGCGCGTGGAGTTGCATGCGTAACATAGCCATTATCGTAAGTTACTGTCTTTATCGTTACATTGCCCCAGCCACTTGGGCGACCATGTTCGTTTCTCCAAAGGGGGTTGCGATTTGTCTTCTGGAAGGAACCTGTTGCCAGAGAATCCTGCCTTCTTAATACATCTGTTACGACGATACCATCCAGGTTGGTGGCGAGAGCGCCATAGGCCGCGGCCATTTGACCATGGTTCTCCCCTTTCGAGTCGTGGACAACTGAGATGTCATCGCCCATGCGCCACCAGGCCTCCAAGTCCCCCTTCGCGGAATGTTTTTTGAGATCTCCGGGGTGGTGGCTGTTGTAGATCGTCGCAACCTCGGGGCCAGTGAGTGCCTTGCTCCAGATTGAGACTTCGTCTAAATCTCCGTCGAGGTAGTTCGTGGACCCGAAGAGGCTTCCACGCCAGCGAGCGCCGATAGTAACTCGGTTTGGGGTTGCAAACAAAATCGTGGTGGGGCCGCCAGGCAATTGCACACCGTCCTTGTATATGGCTACAGCGCCGGGGGCGCCGTGAGTATAGATAAACACATAATGGTGCCACTCGTTGTCGTCAACCCCAAGATCGGTTGTTGTGGTGAGGGTTCCGTCGTGGATATACACCTTACCAGTAGCCCCATCCACATCGACGGAGAAAAGGCGGGCGCCGGCGGCGCTGGCGGCTGCAAAAACTGTCAGGGCGTTCACCGTGTAACCTGTCACGGGGGCCCGGGCCTGTGGTCCGGACACCCTGATCCAAAAAGAAAGAGAAAAACTAACCATGGCGGCGCCGGTGGCTATGCCAAGCTTGGTGAGAGCATCTGCAGAATCACTATTGATCCTCATATGGGGAAGTGCACCCGCCGCGATCTCGACGGAAGGTCCCGGAAATTTCAACCCGTATTGTTGATAAGGATGCGTGCCGGCGTGGCCCGTATGAACTGTCAAGTCATCTTGCAGAGTCTTGCGGACGACCCTGTTCCTCCACGGGAGCGCGTTCCCTGCAGCATATTCCTCGGAAGAAGGATTGAGAACGCCGCGAGAAGAGACATCCTTGCCCCCGGGGGCGTTGAAATGGTTCGCAAAGACAGTTTTTGTAAAGGAACTATTCTCCAACGCTCGCGATGGGAGAGCGAAGTTTATCTTGCCGTCCAAAGCGGAAATAGCATCTTCTTGATAGAGAGATTGATTCTCTGGTGTAGCCTGCTCAAAGCCGACGCCGGCGGCCTGAACATAGGCAAGGTTGTTGGCTGTGCGGCCCGTGGTACTGACAACTTGATAATTCTTATCATAGTTCCCAAGAACAGCAGAGTCAGAAGTGTATTGAATATTTCTTATATTTACCGGTCGTTTTGTGCGGCCGTCGCGGTAATACTTACTATAAGCAAAGTGTCTAGTAGAGCTTAGTGCGCCCCCGACTGGGTCAGAGAAGATTATTTTCTTGTTGGTCTCCCCTCCAGTGAAGTCTGTTATATCCACGACAGGCACCCCGGAAACATCTGCTACTGCGGAAGAGATATTGCCATCAGCACCGACGGTATTCATTGTAAGAGTAATTTGGGTGTTGCTACTTCCCTCGGCAGCCGTTATTCCAGACACCCCTGTTTGGCCGCGGCCTGATGAAGCGAAGGCTATGCGAGTGGGGTAGCTAGAAACGTCATTATTGATCGCATCAATTATAATAGCTGCGACATCGATGTCTGAAAAAAATTGTACACCGAGACCAATTTGGTTAGGGCCGTTGTCTGGACTGACTCCGGGATCGTCGGCATCTAGTAAAATCGTGATGGCGCCGGCGCCTCCCGTAGTATCACCACCCAGGGATCCTGGAATTGTGATTGTGAAGGAACAATCGGCCGCAGAGGCGGCGACGCCCGTCGTATCAATAGCATCTACAGCGGTAGCGGCAATTGAGGTTCCAAAATCAAAACGCCACGACTCGGCGCGCTCCTCCCCTGTTGGCACAGGACTAGTCGCAATCGGTTGATGCCTATATGGCTTTCCACCAACATGTTCCTGTGTAAAGGGCCCTTGCAACCCGATCTCCCTACCATCAGAGTGTAGATTTGTAACAATGACATTTGATGCAAAGTTGTTAACAACTTCATCATTATAATCGCCCGAAGGTGTTGAGCCGTTCCTCTGCACCAGATTGAATGGAGTCACTAGGCCGGCCTTAATACCGCTGGGGTCTGCGGGAGTTATTGCCTTGGCGGAAACTTTTATGTTTTCGTTGTTCAAAGTTAACGAATCAGTATATGAAGATGAGTGAAGCGTATCGAATCCTACCGATAACAGTTCCCTTATTTGACCAAATCTTGTTGTAGAGTCAACATAGCCATCTTCCTTGTGTTCATTGTAGTTAACGCCGGCGTGGAGAAGCTTCTGTTTAACGATGGGCTTTGCGAACCGCTCGCCGGTCTCTCTGTTGAAGACGGTGACAACTTTGCCAGGCGCACGAACCTGCCGATCAAAAGTGCCCTTTACAACTTTACGAATTGTCTCGCGGGCCTCGTCAACAGATGCGACACCAGTGGATGCGGCGCCTTGGTCTCTAGGTGCGCTAAGCCTCCAGTAAGCTGGGTTTGTGTTCTGATCGTTGCTATCTGGCGGTGGCGGGGCGTGATTCTCTTCATAAGAAACATACCGCATCTCGAAGCCATCTTGACTGCTCTCTTCGCTGACAGCAGCTTGGAAATTCATCTGGTATCCGGGCGAGCTCGATTTATCTTCCAAGGTGGGAAATTTAGTCTTATATTTATTTCTCTCTAAAACGTGACTTTCAATCATGTTCCGCATATTGTCGGCGAAATCTGCCGAGGCAGGTATCAATTGGTTCAACATGTATCCAAGAGAAGAATCTATCCACCTATAAAAATCAATATATTTGTCAAGATCCGGAGTGTTTTCCACTCTATCAAAGAACAGACTTCTTAACTTCTCCATATCCTTGTACCGTTCTCTATAACGATTCACAGGATTTCCAATTAGATTGTTGAAATCTTTAATTGTCGAAAACATATCGATCATCTCGCGAGAAATAACGTCATACATGCTTTTCTCGAACGCAAAGAAATGTCTAACCGGTCGGTTTTCACGAGTAAAGGTCGCATCGTCATCGTCAGAGATCCGAGTCATGTCAGAACTTACAACATTCTCAGGTAACGTCTGGCGAGCAGTGTGGAGATAATCAGCATCCACCACGGCCGTGCTCGAAGCTTCAAAATTGTATCCGAGGCCCGGATGTTTGTTTAATAAGATTGGGCCCAAAAACCCGTACATTTGATTTGCTCTCGAAACAGAGCCAGATGAGTAGTCATCCACCAAAAATAGGCCGGATGCATCGGAACCGGTTACTTGCTGAAAGTCCCAATTAAGCGCTAGTGTGTCCTTTTGAGGCACTCGTATGCGATGTGTACTGGCAATCAATGGGTAAGCGTCTTGATAGGGGTGTTTTCTACCATAGTTTAACAGATCTTTGGCGTGGGACTTCAATTCCTCATCTTCGAGATAATCGACCCAATATCGGACATTCCCAACACGCACATCCGAACTTTGAAGTACTGTTCCTGTGAAGTTTGTTATGTGACTCCCAGCGTAGACACGGTGGGAGGAAGATAGGAAGGATTTTCCGTATGCCTCTACCATCGTACCGGTTAGATGAAAAGTGTTATATGTGATGTCTAGGATATTATTGTATCCGGTAAATTCAACATCATAAGTTGTAGTCTCTGAGCCATTTGTAAAATCAGAAGTTGGGTACTTGGTAGGCTTCACCCTTACCGATATGTTCCACGCCTGATTGTCGTAAACGCCTTCAAACAAGTCTGTAGTAAGAGAGGGCATGAAACCACCCGCAGTTCCAGTTAGTTTAAAACGAACACTAGGGGATTCTTCCTTATCTTTAATCGCATAGACCTGGAAATTCGCGACGTCGGGAGTGAACCATTGAATATGCGATGAGGGGCCCGTGTGGGACGTATGCATACCAAATAAGGAGGAGGTAACAAAAGATGTTCGGAAGTATCCCTTCTCATGAACTTTTCTCTTTTTTGGGAAAAAGATGTTCGCCTCAATTGTGCGAGGAATATACTGAAGATTGACGGCGCCACTTATAAAGGATTGGGAGTTAGCATCTAAGCTCGACGTGCTCTGATAAACAGAGGCATTAAAATTCAGTGTCTTATTGAAGTTTATGACATTCTTTTTTTGAGTTATAGCCTCGAAGTTATCTTGATATACATAGGTTGAATTGTCAGCATATATATTTAACTTGACGATATCATCGCCAATACCATAACATCGAATCAAATTTCTAAAAGCCTTTTCTGTTCCCTTGGACTTGTAAATATGAACTAAATTATTGTAGATATTTTGATAAATCGAATTTTTAACATTATGGAGTTCATCGTCAAAAAGGAACTCATCAGTTCTATTAAAAAATTCTTCAAAGACGTCTGCATCAACGAAAATCTCAGGAGATATAAATCCACAAGAGTCGAGCAGGTTTCCAGCGAAAGGAACGGGCTTGAAATCACTTCCACTAACGTAGTTGGTGTCCTTGATTCTCGGTAAATGTTGAATTTGCAGATACAACGTGTCCAGGTAACTTGACATTATCTGGGTTAGACTCTTGAGGCTTGTATCGTCATCCTCAGTAATCCACCCAGGGATCGATTGATAAATAGAGGACGCATTTTCACGATCGTGTGCCGAGCCACTTATTTTAAATTCTGATAGAAGATCGGAAACTTTAGAATGGGAAGAATATATTATCGGATCTTCTTTTTCGAGCGGTGCTGCGGAAGATGAGACTATCGCAGAACCAGTGTTTCTACTATACGTCGAGTCGTACCCTACCCAGGCACCGTTCGTGACCCTTCCAGAATAATCTAAAGCAGTTGAGTCTATCGAAGTATCTCCCGTGATGCCCTCGTTGAATTTGTAATAAACGCCCAAATCAGTATTGGCATCGTCAGTATTGGATCCCCCGTTAACTTGGGTAAACCAATATTTGCCAACTTCTTCGGCATTTCTCTCCGCCTTCCAATAACGTACCTCGTCAATGGAACCGGACATTTTCATCCAGCCTACACCACTAGTTGGCCATTTGAGGGCCGTGTTTGCCCGGATTTGTTGAAAGAGGCCGCCAATGGACGCTTGAAGGGAGCCCGTGGTCTCTGCGCGCACTGGCCCGGCGAGCACGTTTAGCGCTGACCTCTCAAGAACGCCGTTTACATAAACTTTACACCTCACGCTTGTGCCCTCAGTCTTAAAGGAGAACGCATAATGATTCCAAGACGAAAGGATTG
>Ga0098044_1000435_pt1 | contig 22046 bp, 42 predicted proteins | sample 10_taG_FD_75053 | JGI IMG/M metagenome (GOLD analysis project Ga0098044, IMG submission 75053) | Marine viral communities from the Subarctic Pacific Ocean - 10_ETSP_OMZ_AT15264 metaG | ecosystem: Environmental > Aquatic > Marine > Oceanic | place: Pacific Ocean | collected 2015-01-16 | reverse complement strand
TTACTATATCCTAAAAAATTAAATTCTTTTTTTCCTGTTTGAGGAGTTAAATCACTTCCTATTGTAAAGTTTAATGGAGTAATTAATAATTCATAAGCATTTGCATTTGCTGCTTTTACATTAATATCCAATGAACTATTTACATCAAGAATTGCTCTAGTAATTCTACGAGGTCTACCTGAAAGTGGACCAGTATCTACTTCTTTATCAATAGGCATAGTTTCTAATACAGGAGTATAATTAAATCCTACTGTCATACCTGTCGGCTGTGGAGCAACAGCATTTGAGCTAAGAGTAATTCTATCATTTGCATCTATTGTATAAGAACCTAGTGATGAATTACCAGATACAACATTTATTGCGATTTGACCATAAATACTATTAATGGTGTGCATATAACCATCTACCATAGTTATTACTGCATTATCCGAAGGAGTAGCAGCCAAGTTTTGATCTAATTGTATATTATATCCTGATGAAGTAGCTGTTACAGCTTCAATAGTATATTTAGTTGCATTTCCAGCAATAGTAAAAGTTTCTAATACTGCTGGAGCAGAGGTAAATCCATCTACTGCTAATGTGTTTCCTGTTTGAGAACCACCATTAACTAATGGCGTTCCTTTTTGATATACAGTTGTAGAAGTAGAACAATCTAATGTTGTAGAATCATCTTCAGCAAATTTTTCTAAAGTATAAGTAGTTGTTCCATTAACTTGTCTTTTACCTACTACAAATAAATTTTCGTTTGCAGCAGTTAATGAATGAAAATAATCCCCACTTCTAGTTTCATACATTGACCATCCAGCTATTTTTTCTCCTCTAATACTATGAAAGACTGCAATCTTTCCATTATGTGTTGTTCCACTATTAACAAAGAAAGCAAATTGTTCTGGTCTAGTTGAGCTACCACTAATCATTGATATTTGTTTTGGTGTATCAATTAATTGAGAAGATAGTACAGAAATAGAATTAGAAGAATATGCTGCTTGAGTATCTGAAAATAAAAATTCACGAACTGATTTACCATTCTTTTGAGCAAATACAGTAGCTCCATCAAATACTACTGGATTTGCACGACTACAACCAAATGGAGTTTGTCGTCTAAATGTAATATTACTTGGAGTAACTGCTGCTGTATCAGAAGAAGTAGGAACATAATATTCACCACCATCAGTAAAAACTTGTAAGTTTCTTGAAGAAATAAAATGTCTTATTTCATTTACCCTATCTCCAGCGATGGCAACATCTATTGCTTCACTCGCATTCCCACTTCCAACATCAAAGTTGAAGTATTCCCCTACTTGACTAGCTACAACAGAAGATGGCTTAGATGGATTACCACCAAACCATAATCTATTATCATGGAAAGATACAGCTTGAGGAAAACCTCTATGAGTTGACCATAGTTGTTCATCCCAATCTGCATTAGCTCCAGTACCAGCTAATGTTTCTCTTACAGTTACAACAACAACAGTTGTATTTGTTCTTCCAGTAATATCTATTTCTTTACTACCAATGCGAAGTGTTTTACCTACCCAGTTAGCATCTGAATCAAATATAGCACTAGAAGCAGTAACATTTACTCCAGTACCTGAAGTAGCTGCTGGAGTTAAAGTAACAGCATCATCTTCATATTTATAATAAGGTTGGTATCTTGGATAACCAGAAGAATGAGTAGAAAAAGAAAGAGCTGATATTGAAAAACTACTAGCACTTGCTCTTGTAATTTTTCTTATTTCATTATCTCTATGACATACAATAACTGTATCTCCGAATTGAGAAAAGTTTAATTCAAATAATTCAGCAGTAGTCCAATTTGCATTAGAGGTTATATTTGCCTGAACAGAAGTTCCTGATGAATTATAAACATCTAATCTATTATTAGATAAAGCAAATATTGCTACTTCATCATTAGAAAAAATAAATGGTACTATTCTTGTTTCTCTAGTTGAAAAACTAGCTGTGTATGTAGTTCCGGGTCTACGCATAACACCACCTTCATCAAGTAAATACCAATTTTTACATTGTTTAGCTCCATCAAAATATGCTTTTGCATCTGTACGAGCAGCTAAAAGAGGATTAAGCTCTCCAGCAGAAAAATTAGTTAATACAGTTCGTATTTGTCTAGCCATTTAATCCAAAACCATTTGTTCTAGTTGATCGTCTATTTTCAATGAAACGATTAGTAGCAATCTGGTTGGATGTTGTTTCTTGAGATTCAGAGTTTCTAGCAATCAATAATTGTCTTTCTGCTAGTTCGTTAAATTCTTTTATCATACCAGCATCTCTAGCAACAGCTCCAGCATAAATACTTGCTAGTTTATATTCTAAGGCAAGACGGAAATAGGGAGGAAATTTACTTTCGTCTTGTCTAAAAATATAATCCATAATAACAGTTGAAGTAGAACCATATCCATCAAGATAAATTTTATCTTCATATCTTTCGTATCGTAAAACTGTATCGTTAGAAGTAACTGTAATTATTTGTAAAACTGCTGGATCGGTAGGCATTTGATATGCATACTCAAATCTTCCAACAGGAGAATTAGATAAAAGAGATAATTGTTTTTGACCACTTGCAAAACCCCATCTGTGTCTTGTAAGTGTTGCCTCTACAATTTCTTCATAAATATTGTTAGTAACTAATCCTTCCGTACTATCATCAGAAAATGATGATATAGGAGAAGCTCCTATCATTATTAAAGCTCTTGATGCTATGTCTACTTTAGTTACTGCCATAATATTTTTTAATACGGGGGGAAAATCCCCCCATATATATTTTTAATTAAGTACCGTTAGTGGTAGTGACAGTTGTTGCTCCAGTTGCTGAAGTAACTACTAGCAAGTCTACTGTTTCAGTTCCTCCAGCAGCGCCAACACAAAGGATAACATCGTTTTCCTTTAAGTTTTCATATGCACTATCGAAGTAACCAGAACCAGCAATCGAGCTAACAGCATCGCCATCAACATAAAGCCAAACAGAGTTAATACCACCTTCAGCGATTTTCCTTAACGGATTATCAGTTGCGTAAGCCATATTAATCTCCTATTCTGCACAGAGCTGTACTCTAGCTCCGTCACCATCAATTAACACTGATCCCAAACTTAACATTGAAGTAATTAAGTGTGAAACTTTTTCAGGAATATAATTAATTTCTGTTTTCACGTCTGAACCGATACCAAGACCACAAGCTGACTTATGAAAAGCCAATGTTTGTCTGTCAGTAGCGACTGTAAGACCTGAATGTGAGAACATTAAAAATCCCATCCATCGTTTCGCAGTTTGTTCTCCCGCTAAGAATGGTAAACCAGAAGGTCCGATATAATCTTGAGAAGCGAATTGCTGGATACCCATCAAGTCTCCCCATTGGTCAGGACCAACTGCCCAGTACCTTTGGTTGTCATCAGGAACATCATTATTCCCGAAAACTGTAAGCATATTTTGTGCTTTTATTAATGTCATATTTGTTGCTGAAGAATTAATGTTGTTAGCAATAGATGTAGCAGCTTTTAAAACAGTAATTAAGACATCATCAGTTTTTCTTCCTAACGCATATGCTGCGTTTTTAGCAAGAACACCTCTTTCGTCGATATTTACTTTAAGCTCATCTAATTTATCAACATAATCTGCTGCATAGTAATCAGACATGGTAGCACTCACGTTAGTGTGTGCAGAGTTCATAGCTACTACTTCAGCATGTCTAGCTTTTGTAGTTGCAGAACCTTTAGCTAATTTTTGAAAAGTTACAGTAGAGCCATTAACACCGTTAACAGTTCTAACTAAATTTTTCAATTTAGCACCCATACGCTGATATGCCATATGCACTTCAGCTTCAAACTGAGTAATAAAGGCATTAGTAATCGAAGTTGCCATTTTATATACTCCTATTCAAAGGTTGTTATTTAGTTTTTTGCTTCACTTATCTCTTTGATTCATTTGTGTTATCCATAGTCGACATAGGCACAAATACCCACGAAAGAGGGCTTGATTGATATATTTCAGAAAATTTAATTATTTTCAACGCACATTATGTATGTGTTGCTCTAATTCTTTCAATATCTTGGGGTTGTCTTTAAAAACACTCATTAAACCATTAGTAATACTATTAACTACTACTTCTTCTTTATTTTCATTATCTAATGGTTGTCCTAATTGTGTTAATGAATTGTAATATACTATTGCATGAAGTATCTCATGTAATAAAGTACAAGCGTAATCTGTTTTTGATAATTCTTCTTGAATTGATATAGTATTTTTTCTGTGATCAAATTCTCCAAAAGCGTCAGATGGTTTAGCAAATGACGCTTTCTCGTAAATTATTTCTATATCTTGATAGCCTACTTTAACTTTAGAGCTTCGCTGGAGCTGTACCATACTTCTGTTCATAAAGTTTCGTTACTCTAGATATGTATGCATTATCTCGTCTTGTATCATCCCAATAACGAGGATCACGCATCATAGCTCGTAAATCATCTTCACTTGCATCAACATCTATTTTAGTATCTTCTTTAGGCATTGGAGCATCTTTTGTTAATCCCATAATTTCTTCTAATACTTTTACATTATTTGCACTTGTTGCAATATTTGCAACAGATTCATATGCAGCAGAAGATAAATTTTTCTTTGCCCATAAATCTACTGCTTCTATTCTTTCTTTTGCATTATCACCTAATTCTTGCATTTGTGCTTCTTGACTAGGAATACTATTAACTGCATTATCTACAAATGCTTTTACACCATTATTAAATTCATCTTGTGATAAACCCTTTTCACGTGCAAAGTCTCCCCACCATTTTACCAAAGGTAAATCAGGTTCTAAATTAACTTCTACTCCTTCTGGTATATCAGGAGCTACTAATTCATAATCTCCTTCAGGAATATTAGCTTTTTGTTCTTTTGTTATATCTTCTCGAATTGATTTAGTTAAATCTTCTGTTCTTTGACCTAATTTAGATTCTAATGATTTATAACTTGAACCTAATGCTTCAACATTAACTTCGTTTCTATCTACATCCCAAAATTTTTCAGGGATATAATCTGGTCTTTCAACAGTTTCATTTTGTGGTTGCCCAGTTTCTTCATTCATTTATCTTCCTTTCCTTTATTGATTTTATTTTGAATAATTGCAAATAAATATCTCATTCCTTCTAAATGGAATAATTGACTATTACTTACATTTGGACCACTTACAGTTTCGGCTGTAATTGATTTTAAATATGCTAAAACTTCTTTACCAGCATCTGTTTTAAAAACAGTGGCAAAAAGTTTATTTATTTTCTGATCTTCAACAGAAATTTCTGGTAGTTTAGATTCCTTGTTCTGGAGGTTGTCCCATGTCATCTTGACCTATATTACCTTGTTGTGCCATGTTTTGCAACTGATTTGCTAATTCTTGTTGTTCTGCTGCATCTCTTATTAATTTTTCAGGCAAATTCATCTTTGTAGCCAAATATTTAGCCACTTCATCTTGTTTTACTATCATATTTAACATCTGAGGTCCGAATGTCATTCCAATAATTTCATTAAATCTAGTTACATCAGCAACATCTTGTTGGTGTTGTGCTTGAGCTAAAGGAGAACGAGGAACAACTTTTACTTCTTTTCCATCTATTCTAGGTAATTCAATTCTACCTTGTTTAGTTAAAATACGAATTACTCTACGAAGTAAAGGATTAACAAACTCTGATTGTAGTCTACCAAATGAAGATCCAATTTGTCTTGATAAATCAGCCATTCTTTCTGATACTTCAGTAGCCGACATTGGAGTACCTTCTGGTCTACCTAATGTTTCCATGTATAATGCTTTTTTAATATTTTGTCTCATGTCTTGAAGTATTAATTGAGCAACATCAAAATTACCAGCGCCTTGAATTGGCACTAAACCTCTACTGCCAGGTGATACAGGAATAAGACTGCCCGGAACTAATTGTATATTATCAGGATTAACTACACCATCATCTTCAAAAGTATATACACCACTAATTGCCATCTGTGCATTTTGTAAAATTAATTCTACTGTTAAGTTAGTAGTTTTAATTGCAGCCATAGCATTAAATACTGGTCCACGACCATATACTTCGCCTGATGCTTTATTCCATCTAAACACAATATATGGATTACTTGCATTTCCTTTTAATTCTTTTTCTTCTATCATTATTTTATGCTTCGGAAGAACAACACAGTATTTCCATTTTTCTGTATTAGGTTCATCATATATTCTCATTATACCTTCAACAACTTGACACTTTGATCTGCTGTTTTGTGTTTTTTGTAATAGGTCTACTGGAATAAGAGATTTAGGATATGTTGTTTGTAAATCTTCATAGTCTACATATCGTGTTCTAAAAATTTGATCTATTCTATTATCAGGTCCACTATTTAAAGTTAATCTTGGTAATGGAACTGCATTAAATTTTAATGGACTAATTGCATCACCTTCTTCTACTAATAAACAACCAGTACCGATTGCTAAATCCATAAAACATTCATGGACTTCTGTATTAAAATTAGATGCTTGTAATATTTCAAAAACATAAGAAGTAATTGAATCTAATTGTTCATTAATTGCTGGTTTCATTTGATCTGGTATTTCTGTTCCAGCTTCAAAGTCTGCCCATCTAGCAAAAGTAGGTGTCATACCAGCTTGTAATCTACTAGCAAATTCTTGTATTCCTACTACTGCTGTTTCATCAAATATTTTATCTGTTCTTCTTTGACCAGTAGTTTCTTCATAAAAAGATTCTCTTTGAGGCATAGTATATTCATATGCTTCTTCAAATTTTTCTTTCCAATGATCTTTTATACCTTCAGCTTTTTTATATCTTTTTAAAAAAACCCCAACTCTACTATCATTTAAATTCTCTTGAGGAGAAATATCTACATTTTCATATACCATTATTATACCATTTTAGCTTGTATTGTTCGATTTGATTTAGCAAGTAAACTTCTTGAATCATCAATAGTATCTGCTCCTGAACCAGCTATTTTCTTTTTCTTTTTTAATACTGTTCCAGCATCAACTAATTCTCCGCCAGAAGCATCCCTTTCATTTACATTAATAAAACCAGAACCTTGTGTTTCAGTAATTCTTCCTTGATTTACTAAACCAAGAGAAGATTTTCCTTGACCACTTTTTGTTGCATAAAATTTTTGTAAATAATCAGTATACCCTTTTTCGTTTTGAGCTGCTTGAGATAAAAGACCAAGTGGACCTAATCTCAGCATTCGTTGCGTATTTTTTTGTGATTGCCACATAGCTTCAGAAATAGGCATAGCTCCTGTCATTATTCCTCTTGGATCACCAGTTCCCATTGCAGCACCTGTTTGTGCTTGACCCGGAGTATATGATCCGTATTTCATTTTCCATCCTTTAGAAGTTAAAAGATAACTACCACTAGGATTTTTTTTTGCTTCACCAATAGAAACTAAATATTCATTAGTATATTGTGATGCTTTGCCACCAAACATTTCAACATCTTTTATTCTGTCTTTAGAAATTTTACCTGATCCATAAGCAACTCCAGCTCCATATCTTTCTCTATCAATTTTAGATTGTATTTCTTTTTTACCAGCTTTTAATTGTGCTTCATATTTTGCTTGTGCAGAAGATTTTTTTGATTTGTTAAATTCTTTAGTAGTCATCCCAGCAGGACCACCACCTCCACCTTGCTTTCTTTCTGATTTTGTAGTTCCTTGATTACTGCTCATACTTCTTTACCTTCATAAAAAAATCCCTTACCACCAGCTCTACTAAATAAAGAACGAGTTCCTATCATACCTTGAGATTTACGCCACTTTCTTTCTTTTTCTTTTTCAAGTTGTGACTTTTTTGTACGTTCTTCTTCTTCACGCCTTTCCTTCATTTGTCTATCAAGTTCAGGGTCTTTAAGTGCTTCTTCTCTTTTTGGTTTAAATATACCCATATCTATAAATCTATTTCAGAAAACCCCTTTTTTTTCAACGCACAAAATAGTTGATAAGGAGTAAATATCATAAAATGCGTCATTCCTAGTAATCGTTGAACATAACTTACACAACTATGTTCTTTAATCCACGATCCCCATAAACGAGGAATACCAAGAGATTTATCTTCACTTACATTTACCTTTAATATTTTTCCATTAATTTTTTTAATAAAACGAAATAATGCATCTACATCTTTTCCTTCTAATATTTCTACTTGATATTTACCAAATATAAATTCTTGTAATATCCACACATCTTTTTCAGGACAAAAACCAACTACTCCACAATGTTTAAATCCTTTTTTAAAAAAGCGTATAGACCTATGATGGTCTTTACCTTCATAAAAATATACTAACCAATCTTTCTGAGGAAATCCCATGTGCTCTTTTTTGGTTTATTGCCAAATACTTCCCAACCCTTTTTGGCAGTATAACTTCGTTGTTGTCCTTTTCCAGCAATTAAATTTTTTCCTTCTCCAGCTCCCATCATTAAATATTGTAATGCATCGTGAACATGAGAGTATCTATTCTTATAAGGTTTATCATCAAACCTATCTCCAGTAGTTTGTATTCTACGATAGTGATAACCTCCATTAAATCCTTTCTTTAAATTAATGCAGCTACTATCAACAATAAATCCTACTTGTCCGTCTACTAAGCGATTAACTGCTGTTTCAACAGATTCAATTCTTAAAGATACATCATTACTTGGAGCTGGTTTAGCAATTATGCCATTTTGTCGCAGTATCTGAAATGGTGTTCTTTCATCTGTTTGAGAACGAAAATCACCAGCCGGATCACCCCATATATCCATTTCTAACCCTTTAAATTTTTTTGCTATTTCTCCACGCAATAGTTCACTAAATCTTGTTATACCCATATCAAAGCAAACAAGTTCATGGACTATTTGCCAATTACCCATAGGTAATCTTTGACCAAATACTGCTGCTGGAGTTAATCCAAAATCTATTCCTACATAGACTGTTAATTCTGCAGTCGGTATTGGTTCTTTAGCAATATGTAATTCTTCTTTGAAACCAGAATACACAGGTTTGCCTTCTTCTAGCGATCCTAGTTTATTCATTACATAAACATCAATCCACCCTTTTGTTTTTCCTTTAATAATATTATTATAATAATCTTTTGTTAGATTAGTTTTATTTTCTGCTAATTCATTAGATTCATATCCAGCTAATTGTTTTTCTTTTATTACTTCTTTCATTCCTGATGGCTGTGTATGGAAAGACCAATTATCAGGCTTAACTAACATTAATGCTTCTTCCCTAGAAATATGGTCGGGAACAGGAACATCGCCAGCCATGACAGGCCACCAATGATCTTCTTCAGGAGCGTTGGTATCACAGATAACTCCATACCAAGTAGCTCCACCATCTCGCATACTAGGAAATCTACCAACACGCATAGTACAAGCATCAATAATACTTTTAGGTAGCTCTCTAGCTTCATTAACCCATACTCCTGTTAATTCTAATGATAAAAGTTTTTTTACATCTTCAGGTCTATCTAAAGCAAGAAAGATAACTTCCAAATCAATTTCTCCTTTTCTGATCCTATGTGTATAAGGTACTGACCATGCAAATGGTCCGAAATCTTGTTCAGGAAACCAATCTACCCATGTTTTGATAGTAGTTGTTCTTAACTGTGGATTGGTATTACGAATAACTGCCCATCTACTTTTTCTAGTTCCATCCTTACCTTTTTCTTGTGCTAAAGCTCGTCTAAATATTTCTATACAACAAGCAACTGATTTACCTGATCCAACTGGACCACGAAGTCCACGAAAGAAATCATCTGACTTCATAAAATTTTTTAGGACATCACCATCTGGTTTATAGGAAAATTCTGTCACTTAACTTGTTCTAAATATTTTTTAATCATATCTTGAGCAACTTTCGGACCAAGTGATTCGATAAGTTTATCAGCTTCATTATCAGTTATAAATTCTTTAGGATAATTTTTAAAGTGAATAGTCTTAACTATCTTCCTCAACCTCTGTCGGTCTTGGAAACTTATGTCGAAATGGGCGTTTCCCAAATCTGGCTTTAATGTGTCTATTTTGCCACCCACCGTTCCGAATTTTTCTTTTAGGAATTGTTCTTCTTCGGGTGTCTTGCTGTATAGCTCCTTCTTCTGTTCCTTCGTTAGTTTTGGCTGCATGTAAATATAATTTGAATTGTTCCCAATCCATACATATCATAGGCGAAGTTCTATCTTTTTTCAATACTAATAAATCAGCAGAACCTTTCCATTTATCTAATTGCGTAAAACCTTCCCCATTCTTCCTTGCTTTTACTTCCACATTAGTTCCATCAAATAAATCCTTGACTTGAACATCATGTGGAAATGCTTGGATTGCTCCTGACAAAGGTTGTCGTCTAGCGTTAAATCCTTCTGCTTGAAAGAGCTTAACTATTTCGTTCTCTACTCTAGTACCCTTTACCTTTGCTTTGCTTGACAACTTTCCTCCCAGTTTTCTTTGCTTCTGCTTTAGCTTTCTTTACACCAGATTTAGAATAAGAGAAAGTTTTTTTTCCTACTTTAGGCATGAGCTATTCCTTTTAATTCATTATTTAATTTATAATTAGATGCCCTTAACGCTATCCTATCATCATAGGATTTATCTAGTTTATTCATCAATATCTTTGATGTAGCTGATAATTCTTTATTTAAATCTTTAATTTCTTTTACTTCTTCTTGAAGTGCTTTTACTTGTGAAGTTAGGTCATCTATAGTCATATTCTTCATTCCTTTCATTTTATAGTAATTTGGGTGAACTTTAAACTATAAAAGAAAGAAAGAGAAATTTCAATGCACAGAATTAATTACTTAATTGCTTCCAAATATTTTTTAACTTGGCTGTTAAAGATTTATTTTTAATCTTTTTTTGATAAAATTTATCAGCAGCTTGGATATTTTTATTAGTTGATGGATCACCAAGTAATACTTTTTGCCAACCTTTTCTCTTTTTATAAACCTTTGACGGTTTAGTGTCTACTGGACCAGTCATACTATTTCCTTTCTTCTGCCTAGTACTAGGAGCTATCGATCTTAACCAGATCAGAGCTACTTAAGTCAGACATTTACCTTACACCAAAGTTCACTTCCCTCAACGCACATTTAATAGGGTGCTTTTTTTAACCTCTATTATGTGTGCAACTGGAATACACATATTGAACGTTGAGTTTTTAACCCCCCCTTCGTGTGGGTAAAAACACCTTAGTAGGAAATTCCCCTCACATGTTGGGGAATTTTCTTCCTTAGTGGGATAGAGTTATTATGTTAAGTCTATATTAACTGATAGATTCGCATCTAGGGTATGGTGCACCTTATCGGGTGCTCGTATACCAACTCTATCCAATATGTCTTTACTAGCCTCTAGTTGAACATACTCACTTCGGGCATTCATACTCAAGTCTACCATCTTTCTTGAGGCATGTACTGCACCTAATCCAACGGTATTAGCTATCTGTTTCATCATATAGCTCTGTACCTTTGGGATACGTAGTGTTCTACTTGCACTTACTCTAGCTGATTCTTTATTCTTTTTTGTTGAATATCCAGCTATTATTCCAGCTTCGGTTATGCTACACCCTGTTGTTACTATAGTATCAACTAACTTGCGCTGTTTATCGGTTAAGTCATCACTTTCACTAGTGGCAATACTCTTATTCACCATGTTGGGTAATACTACTTGTTGATTTTTCCTTGTCAAGAGAAATCGTCAAGTCATATAAGCACATCCCTATATATTGTTGTTCGGATCGACCTCACCACAATATAGTCCAAAGTTCTTCGTTCATCATTTTAGGGAAACCTGTTTCCCGTTCACCTTGCACGCAAGGTTCACTGCTAAAATAATTCACTTCGATTGGACAATCGGGATGTGAATGACACCCCAAAGGGTGACTCTATGTATTGAGGTGGCTGATTTCACTACTTAAGTCATATAGGCTATCCAAGATGATTCGGCACACATCTTGTGCCTTACATCTTGGAGCTCTATGACCCACGCTGTCCACAACTAACTGTGGGCATGACTACGCAGCTCATCCCCACCTCATTTCTTTTTGGTAAAAGAAACAAAAACCTTAGTGTCGGTTTTTAATAATTACCAATCTGTGCGCCCGTTTGTGCGCATGACAAGTTTAACAAACACTCGGGATATTCCATAAATGCAACAATAATAGTGATTAATAGTATGTGGAACCTGAATCCCTTTGGGATTTCATCCACACACGATTAATAACGATTATTTTGCATTCAGCAATCCTAATGCTTCCTCACTAATCGTTCGTCAGCAAGGATAACTAGTCCCTCATTGTTTGTCTTTGGGGAAATATAAAATATCATGATGATATAATAAAAGGAGGCAAAATGCCAAAGACTATTAAATTTAGAAACGAAGAATTACATCTACAATTCGGTAGATATCAAGATACAAATATGGTTGCATTACAACTATATGATTCTAATGGTTCACCATATATGACTGCTTCATTTAATCCAGTAGAAGTACCAGATACTGATACTAATAGATTAATAGCAATTAAAGATTGGTCTGAAAATGAAGGTATTGAAAAAGTATTATTAGATAATAAAGTTTTTGAAAAATTCGTTAAAACAATACCAACTGGTTATGTAAGTGGTAGCGTTTACATAGTTAATAAAGAGTTTCTTGGCGATAAATAGTCGCCAAGATTTAGACACATTTATTAGATAATGTGTTTACATAATCACTTAAAATTAGGAGGTCTTATGACTGATAGTGATATAATGACTGCTTATCCTGACAAAAATGAATTACAGGATGAGATACTACAATCTGCTTATTTAGTAAGAGCAGAATTAGAACTCTATACTAAATGGATGGATTCTAGTAATTTATTTCTAAAGTATAATGCTAAAAAGAAAGTCGAAAAGACGCTTAATAGTAGTTATTTCGTTACGAAGTATTTACAGAAACAAATTGATAACTGTCAAAATCAATTTGAGAAATTATCAAATGACATTGGTGGAAATATACATCAAGCATATGATAAAAATACTCTTAATGAAGTTATGCAATCTCAATATGAAAAGATATTAAGATTTAATAACGGTTATACATTTAGTTTTTCACTTGAACAAAGTGTTTACAATCTTTGTGAAAATTGGTGGAAATCAATGTTTGATGAGGATTTTCTTCCTAAAGAATATAGAGAAACTAGACAACAAGTTTCTGCTCAATCAAAGCATATAACTAAAATTAAACAATTTAATCAAAAACAATTTGATTTCAAATTTACACCAGTTAAATCATAACTGGTTATGTGTTCTAGGGGATTTATTTCCCCTAGAATATTTTTTTTTTATCATCTGGAGCATGATACCGAAACCAGACAAGAAAGGATTAATATGAATCATTTATGTGCTACATTATTATTATTTTGTTCATCATTTAATATGTCTTTTGATGATGACAGAAATGATTTCGTAGAAATGATAGGTAGATGTTCAGTAGAATATAATGCTTATTACACCGAAAACGAAAATAGAATACCAATACACTTGGTTGTTGCAGTTGCCTCACACGAAAGTGGCTGGGGAACGAGTAGGTTCGCAATAGAAGGCAATAACTATTTTGGTATCAAATCAGTAAGTGATGATCCAGACGAGTTTATGATACCGAAAGAAAACAAAGAAGTTAAGATTCAAAGATATTTGACGCCATGTGATTCAGTCTATGATTTTATGGACTTGATATCAATGAGCAAAAAATATGAAGGGTTTCAACATGAATTATGGAATCAATGGTTCAATGATGAAACCAATTTAGAATCATTAGTATACAGCTTACCTAGATATTCGAAAGATAAGAACTGGGAAAAGAATGTATTAAGAATAATAAAACAACTGGAGGTAGAATGACTAACAAAGTATACAAAACTAAAACACCTGAAGTATATGAAAAAGCTATTGTAGTTTATGTCTATGATAAAGATTTAACATTAGAAGATATAAACAAAGTAGTAAAAGATATGAAGGTATCTACGAGAGAATTAACTGATGATGAAGTAATCTATCACATATAACTAGAAAGGAATATAATATGGTTATAGGAGCAACAATGAGAGGTACAACTTGGTTCACTAAAACAGTATTTAGAAGTGCTGCATATAAATTTGCAACCAAGACAGCAGTACCTTACGCAAAAAGAAGAATTATTTGGTATTACAGAATATTATTATCTGAAGATTTTGCTCAATCAATTACCAATATGTATGATTTAAATAAATTTGAATCAAAAACAAATAATTTTCATAGAAGGGTATTTTGTGTTGATGACAAAGGTAATATTTATGACAATAAAACAGGTGAAATATTTGGTAATACAGGTGAAGTTAATCATAATAAATTTGATTTAGATAATGAAGAAGAACAAAAAGTTCATTGGGAATGTGAAGAAACAATAATAATGCCTGATAAAAGTAAAGAGGAGGTAAAACCTAAACGAAATAGACCTAGAAAATCATAATGTTGCCATTTTTCCCTGACATGATTGTCATAGGATTAATTGGAATATTATTAATTATATATTTAGGAGGTAATAATGAGTAAAATAAAAGATTGGCAGCAAGACGAAGTTCAAAGCCAAGTACAAAAAGCCGAAAGTATTATTAGTAGTATAATTAAGAAGAATTATACTGATTCTTTGCAACAAACAAAAGATGATGTGTACAAAGTATTTACAGATCAACATTCAGATATGCTTTATACCTTTAATGAAAAGGCTAGTGGTGTAGACCATATAGATAAAGAAAATGCAGAAAATGCATTATCAGAAGTAATAGATGATATGGTTAATGAGTATGCAAATCATCTTAAAACAAAATTTAGTTAGGAGGATATATGATATTTACTAGAAAAATTGATAAGGAAAATCAGAAACTACAAAAGTTAATGATAGACGCAATTCAAATGTTATTTAGCAATTTAAAAACAATGAATACTAGAATAACAAAGTTAGAAAAAGATGAAGATGAAATAATTAATGAAAGTTATGGAGGAACTAAATGAGTATAACAACAATGAATGATTTAATGAATCTTTGCCAAATGATTAAACTTGAAAATAGAGCAAATACTAAAATTAAATTTGTTGGTGAACAATATGTTTTAGATAGCGAAAAAGAAAAAGATTATATGAATTTAGATGCAAGTAAAATTAAATCTATAAAATTAGTATTTGGAAGAAACTATGATGGTGTTAGAAATTGTTTTGATACTTTAGAAATAGAAATCGGGTAGAGAAAAAATTAGGAGGAAACTCTACCCGATATACAAGGAGTAAAACATATGAAATATTATTTACTAAGGAGTAAAATATGGAAAATTATTTAGATTGTCAATTACCTATTGCAAATGAATGTAATATTGAGATTGATAAAGAACCACTTCATGTATTTAGAAATAATACAACTGAAGAAATACCTGATAAATTAGCCATTTATAACGCAACAGATGGCAATTATTTATCAACATTAAGTAAAAGAAGTGCAGAAAATTTGCGAACTTATGGTGAATTTGCAAAAATGTTATCTGATGGAATATTTAGTGGCAGCAGCATACTAAATCCTGAAGATGTTAAAGTAACTGATAAGTTATGGAATAAAGGAGCAAGATATAGTCGTATTATGGAGTTTCCAAAAGCATATTTTAATTTTAATAATGATAAATATCATTTAGTATTATGGTCTTGGACTTCATATGATGTAAATTGGGCAGAACAATTTATATTTGCACCAATGTGTATACAATGTCTTAATGGAATGTTTCATGCTGATTGGAAAATTAAAGGATTAAGTAAAAAGAATTGGAATAACAAAGCATCTATTGACGCAGTAGATATTGTTAATGCAATTTCTGCTTTCGAAAAATATCCTGAAGAATTAGAACAAATGGCATCTTCAATGATTCCTGAATGGCAAGTAAAAGCATTGTTTGAAAATACAATAGCAAAAATAAAAGATCCAATTCATTCAAGAGTATCTGAATATAGAATGAGACAATTATCGAATCTATGGGATGGATATAAAAGAAAATACGGTCTTAATTTATATGCTGTATATCAAACTGTTACTGACTGGGCATCTAAACCAGAAGGTAAAGGAATGAAAATGAATATGATTAGAACAAGATCAGGACAAGTAGCTGATATGATAAAAAGTCCTGATTGGAATGCTTTAATAAATAATAAAGCACTTGCAGAAGTAAAACAATTTGCAACTGCATAAAGAACACTTCTACTGAATACCTGAGATCGCTACTCAGTGGTATTATACTGCCAATAGAGAAAGTATATAGTAGAGTTAGGGAGGCTAGTCAGCTTAGCTCACGCCTCCCCCAATGGTTTCCATGTTGCAACATGGGATAGCGTATGGCTGAACAATGTCTGTCTATTTAACAGGGCATAAGGCACACTAAAGAGGAAGTATGGTCAAATGACTGAGGTATTCGGAGGTGGTATTGGAACTAGCGTTAGACGAGGAAACTTGACTGTTCGTGAAAAGATTGAGGGTGATCACAAGCTAATCCCTCTACGCACTTGACAATTACTGTTAAAAAAAATTATACAACAGTATGAATAATAAAAAAGAACTTGGAATATTTTTTGATAAAGTTATTCCACAATTTGTTATTCAAAGAAAAAAATTAGGTCTTTCACAAAATACTGTTGATGATCTAATTGGTTGTGCTAGAGGTTTAGTATCAAAATGGGAAGTAGGTATGAGAAAACCTAGTGGCTTTCTATTTTGTTGTTGGGCAGACACTCTCAAATGCGACATAGAACTAAAAGAAAGAAAGTAGAAATAGTACCTTTTCGAGGGCTAGACATTTACCAAGTACAAAAATATAAAGAAACTCACAGACCATCTGGTTGTGATAACTGTAAAGAAATACCTATTTATTCAAATGATAATTGTTGGACATGGTATTGCCATAATTGTCATTTAAATAAATGGAAAAAGGAGGAACAATGAAATATTGTGATGATTGTATGTCTATAATTGAAGAAAAAAACATTGTATGTCCTTTCTGTTTAACTTCTGTATCTGATAAACAATTACCTTTAGATAAGTTAATTAAAGAACCAGATACTAGAAAAAAACAAAAAAAATATGAATTTCGTTCTCATAATTATTGGCGAAATAAACATAAAATAAAATAGGAGGTAAAATGTGTTTGAATCAGAAGATTTAAAAAGAGTAAAACTAGCAACTAAAACACAAGTTGGTGGTGATCATTATAGAGTATTAGCAGTACAACCAATAGAATATATAACTAAAAATAAATTAGATTGGTGTGAAGGAAATATTGTTAAATATATAACTAGACACGCAGTTAAAGGAGGAAAAGAAGATATAAAGAAAGTGATACATTATGCCGAACTTCTTTTGCAATTAAAATATGGAGGAAAATAATGCAAAATAAGTTAGGTGATATACTTCGCAGAACTCTAGGTTTAAAAAAGAAACCTTTAGAATGGATAGAAGGTAGAAAGAAAAAAAAAGAATTTGTTTCTAACTTAGCAATTAAGTATTTAAAATCTGATATGTATATGTTTTTTTTAGAAAAATATAATAGCAATAAAACATCAGATAATATTGAGGCAAAACCAATAGCAGATTATATTATGAGGAGGTATAAATATGAGCAGTCACAATGGGATTTGGCAAGAAATAAATCCAATGTATATAGACGACGACAAATTAATGAAAGGAGTGAAAAATAGATGGGAAGAACAAAAAAACTTAATAGACCACACGGATTGGGAGGTACTGATGCAATTCGTCTTGTCGATGGCAAATGGAAAGAGCTATGGGATGAGAAAACTGGTAAAACCAAACGAGAAGATTTATCAGATATATTGCCAGTTCAACTTGGAATCTTTACCGAAAAATTTAATAGACAATGGTATCAGAAAATTACTGGTGAAAGGGTTGTTAGTGTAAATACAATTCATCACCCTGAAATAAAATATTTATATGGTAATTTAGATGGTGTTTGTAAAGGAAAAGTATTTGAGGCAAAACATACTAATGCTTTTGCTAAAGATGATACTGTCATTGAAAAATACTATCCTCAATTACAACATTATATGATGGTAACTGGATTTAAAAAAGCAATACTATCAGTAATTTTTGGAAACATGAAATATAAGAAATGGGAAATAGACAAAGATGAGGCGTTCATTCAGAAATTAATGAAAGCAGAAACTTTGTTTTGGTATCATGTAACAAATGACATAGTACCACCTGATTATATGGACTTTAATACAATGGAGGGAATTAATGACTTCAAAGACATTATCGAAACATTCGGAATTGAAATATCCGATGAATCCGGGTTACAAGGAACATTCCACTAGCAAAGAGGCTGCAACAAAAATTGCATCTAGGTCTAGACAGTTGAGAGAGAAAACTCTTGATGCTATTAAAAGGAAAGGTTCTTATGGAGCAACACCAGAAGAAGTAGCCGAAATATTAAATGAAAGTATTTTGTCTATTAGACCACGATTTACTGAATTAAAGATTATGAAATTAATATTTGATTCAGGTGAAAGAAGAAAAAATAATTTTAACAGTAATACAAAAGTATGGAGGACTAATGACTGAAGATAAAACAAAAGAAAATAGAATATTTTGGGATCAATTAAATGAAACAAATCCTAAAATGACACAACAAATCAATAAAGGATTTGGTAATTTAACAAGTATCGATCCTCATTGGCAGATAATGAGAATGACAGAAGTATTCGGACCAGTTGGAAAAGGTTGGTCATATGATGTTAAATATCATTATACAGATACATATGTTGCAGCAGAAGTAACTATTCGTTGGAACATAAATAATAACTGGTTACAATATGGTCCGATTGCATCTGTGCAAAAATTAACAAGAGGTAAATCAAATACTTTTGATGATGAATGCACAAAGAAAGCAATGACTGACGCATTAACAAAAGGAATAAGTCATCTTGGTTTATGTGCAGATGTATTTATGGGTAAATTTGATGATAGTAAATATGTTCAAAAACTAGAAGAAAAATATTCCAATGTAAATAAAGATAAAATTAAGGAGGTATAATGGCTAAGAAAAAAATAAAAAAAAGTATATCAGTTAATCATTCTGATTTATTAGAAATGATTGATGATCAAATATATAAACATTTGCCAATAGCAAAAATAACTGAAATAATTGATGAAAGAATAAAAAAAGCTATGGAATTTAAACCTAAAGAAAGGAAGAAAGCAGCATGATTAACCAAGTAACATTACTAGGTAGAGTAGGTTCTAAACCTGAAATAAAAATCTCTACTAGAGAAAACAAGTTTGCTAGATTTAGTTTAGCAACTTCAGAAAAATTTAAAAACAAACAAGGCGAGTGGCAAGAGAAAACTCAATGGCATAAGATTTGTTGTTTTAATTCTAGATTTGCTGAAACACTTGAAAAATATGTAGACAAAGGTCGTTTATTATTTATTCAAGGACAAATTGAGACAAGAGAATATGATGATAATGGCGAAACAAAATATATTACAGAAATTGTAATTCCAACATTTGGTGGAGCTATGAGAATTATAGATTCTAAAGGGGGAGCAAGTGGTAGTAATAAGTCTACGCAAACGACAGGAACTTCAACAGAAGAAGTTGACATACCGTTCTAATAATATTGATAAACATCAATGTATAGATTGTGCTAGAATATATACGCAACCAAATATGATACCTTTTATAGGAACTAATAATGTCTATGATAACAATACTGAATGGTATTGTATTAGATGTTATAATAAAAAGTTTAGTGGATAGATATGGCTTGGGGAAGTGTTATGACATTGTTATAAGACCTCCGCCTCGAGCTGATATAATGCAGTTTCATATAGTTCTGTTCCAAATTATATCGTTTTCACTAAATAAAGGGGGAATAATCGCTTTATGCCTTTAAACCCCCTTTTTTTGCTCGTCAGAGCATTTTTATATTTTTGTGATAAATTGTATACTGAATAGTATATTTAGCTATTCTCTTTCCATTTCTGAGCTATTTTTTCACCAGAACGACCAGCAATATACCCTCCAACACCAATAGTGAGTAAATTCCACATTGGATCAGGTATACTTAACTGAAGGCTTGTTCCAAAGAACGCATTAAGCACAGGAGCAAGAAGATAGTTGTTAGCAATAACAAGAATACAAATCCACATGAGAGCTGGGCGCCAAGTTGCAGTAAGCCAATGCTTTGATTCTGCTTCTGCTTGGACAATCCTACCCTTTGCAATAAGTTCTTCATGTTCGCCATTTATTAATTGCGTATTAAGTTCATGTTTTAATTTTTCCTTAAGGTCTTTATCAGGAATTGCTTTATCAACAATACCACCTACTATTTTAGCAATAGGACCGATTGCAGTAAGAGCTGGTAACATTAAATAAACCAGTTAATAATAATTAAAACAAGAATAATTCCAACGCCACCGAACAAAATCTTTCCTCGTTTGCTTAAACCATTCCACATACTTTTAACTTTTTCCATATTCCCTCTCTAATCTATCCATTGAAACAAATTTTGTTTCTTGGATATGGTTATCCCAAATGCCTAGTTCAGCTATACACCAAGACCAGCCATTCATATTAAGTTTAGCATACTCCTCAATGTATCCGTATGGCAACGCACAACCAACATTAACTATGCGTACCCATTGATCATATCCAATCTTAACACTTTTCCAATCTCTAGCTTTGTGCGTATGCCCAAAGACTAAATCATGAATTGAATCATTACCTATCTGAATTTCTGCATTTTTACCACCATATTCTTTCCCCATTATATTTAAAGGAGCATGGACAAATGCAACTCCAGCTATATACTTAAATTCTCCATATTTTGTATGTGTCCAGCCAAAATCTTCAAAACAATCATATAAACATTTTTTCATCATCCCTTGAATTTCAGGGATTTTTTCTTCAAACTTATGAACACGCATTTCATGGTTTCCTACACAAATATGATGAGGATAATCTTTAATATATTTATCTAATATTTTTAATGCCGAACGCATAGATTTTATATCTAACATAAAATCATCTTTTAACTTACCAGCTTGAGTATCATTCTTTTGAAAATAACTAAGAGAATCAAAAGAACCAAAATCTCCTATGTGTACTATGTAATCTGGTTTAACTTTACGAATGTGTTTACCTATCCAATCAAATCTATCTTGAACAATATGAGGACTGTCATGTGTATCACCAATGACAAGGATTTTATGTCCTTTAAATTTCATATGTTTTTATAGCTTATTATTATAGAAGTTGTCTAGGAACCTATACTATTGAACGCTTTTATAGGAAAAGATTCAAACTCTATACAATGAGCATCAGTAACTAATGTTGCTTTATAGGAATCAGGTTTAGCAGCATAAAAATCTAAATAACTATTTAATGCATTAAAACATTCTGTTTCAGTTTTATATGCAATAGTTTGATATTTTACCGAAGGCATATTTGGTGATGACATAAACATAACCATCAACCATATTTTAATCATATGAATATGATGAAGAATTATCTGTACCATTTTGTAATAATTCAAATATTTCTTTATGTTGTTTCATTATTTTCTTATCCTTATTTCTAGCTTTATTTAATTCTGTTTGTATTTCTTCTACATCTTCTATTAAGGTTTCAATAGCTAGTTTCATACGCACTTGATTTTCTACAACTTGTGCATCTGAATCTACTTCATATTTTTCATATAAAATATTTACTCGACTATCAATCTTTGAAATATACCATACCAAAGCTACTGCTTGTAAGAGTATAGCAAAAATTAATGCAGCATTAAATTTCATACCATTCATTTATCTCTCCATATAAATTCTTGTTTAACAGTCAAACCAAGAGAACTTTTTTCTTGGTCTTTATCACTATCCCCTTTATCAATATCTGTCATACTTGTTGTTGTAGATACAGTAGTCTTATGAGGTTTCATAGACATACCATCATACATAGAACAACCATACAT
>Ga0098044_1000432_pt1 | contig 22103 bp, 27 predicted proteins | sample 10_taG_FD_75053 | JGI IMG/M metagenome (GOLD analysis project Ga0098044, IMG submission 75053) | Marine viral communities from the Subarctic Pacific Ocean - 10_ETSP_OMZ_AT15264 metaG | ecosystem: Environmental > Aquatic > Marine > Oceanic | place: Pacific Ocean | collected 2015-01-16 | reverse complement strand
GGCTTGGAATGCTCTTTTAATTCTATTATTACCTTATTGTTTATTCTAGCCGTAGATTCATTTCCAGATGTAGAAACATCAGCATTTTTTAGAATATCTAAAATGGGATAAAAAGGCTTTTTATTACCTGCGGCATCAAATAATTTAGAAGACCGTTGACCTTTTCTATATCCCATTATTTTTTGTTGTCCAATCCTGCCTATTTGAGGTTTTCCTGTTGCATCCACTGTATCTAATATTTCATTAAATGGTGCTTTTTTCCCACTCTCAGGCATCTGTCTAATCATAGAATTAATTATTTTTTTCTCATCTGCTTGAATCCATGATTGATTCTCTAATATATGTAAAATTCCTATTTCTTTTGTTGCGGGTGTTCCATCGTCATTTGATAATTTATTGCCCTCTTCATCAAATGTTTCAATATTATCATGCATGACTGATTCGCTTAATTCTTCCCATGCGTGTTTAATATGTTTTTTGTATTCTTTTGCATCCACTTCCATATCATGTGTATATCTCGATGCTTTCTCCAATACTTCTGGTTTCAATAGTATTTTCATACTATTTGAAATATCAGACAATCCCCCATCCATAGGAGACATAAGGTATTTCAGCATATATACAAATAATGAATGATTAGAGGGAGACCCCTCTAAATTCTCTCTTTGTAATTCTATGCCAGCATCGCCTAAATTATAGGTTCTATTATGAACCTTGAAACTTTTAGGTATAATTATATCCATATCATTCCACTCATGCTAGCCAAGAAGCCCAAGCCAAACCTTTACTTATGGCATTTCCTAGGCCCAATCCGCTAGATGGTGGGGTATATGTTGGTTGTCCAGTCATAGGGTCAATCCAATATGGGTTATTCATTTGGTCATAACCTGATGGCGGAACAGGGAAGCCACTTTGATTATTGAATGCTTGTTGTTGTTGCATCATCATATTATTCGCGGCAACCCCAGCATTACTTCCTTGAATTTGATTAGGGTTTAATCCTTGAGGATTACCCATTGACATGCCTTGTTGCGGCATACCTTGTTGCGGCATTCCTTGCGGCATACCTTGTTGTGGGACTGAACTAGTTGTAAATCCTTGTGCTTCTAAATATTGCTGTTTAGCCATTTTTCTTTGCATAATAACTTCAGTATTTAATGCAGAAGCCAAAAGCGTTTGTAAGTCTAATGTAATATTTTCAGCAGTTATTGTTTCATATTCCCTTAATGCATCTGAATGGACTGATATTTCACCATTAGAATTACTAACAAATTTTAGTTTAACTAGCATTTGACTTACTACTCTCTCTATTACATCTTCCATTAATTTTTCAAGAGAACTCAAAAATGCTTCTCCATGATACTGAAAGAACTCTTCCACATGATTATCCTGTAAGGTTAAAAGGTTATTCATTACCTTAAAATCCGACTGTCCTTGATTCGTTATCTGATTCGATATTGCACTATTACTTGTTCCAAATAAACCCATTCTATTCTACCTCCTCTATTACTTGAGGAATTACTTGTGCGCCGTCTGAGATTAATTTCAATACTCTTTTATTGATTGATTGGCTTTCAATTGTTAATCTAAACATTTCATCTTCTAATGTTTCTGATTGCATTTGTGGGGGTCTTATTGTCCAGCCAACCTCACTCAATGCCTCGATGTCCGATTGCCTTAATGAAGTTAGCGGTGCAGATTGTAAAATTTTAGGCACTTTGGGTGTAGGAACAAACCTTTTAAATTCTAAGCCGTGTTCATCGGCTATTATTTGTTGCTCTAACATTTCATATTGTTTGTGTAATCTAGCATGTTTATCACAATAAGTGCCTCGCATTGGATAACCCTTCCTAACTTTATGAAGGGGTAATGGTGGTCTTGTTGGGTCAGATGCTTCCCAAATTTTGTGTGTTCCGCAAACAACACATCTATCTCTTGTATTGAATTGGAAACTATAAGGAATCTTAAGGAATTTCTTTTTCTGCGGCCAAAGAATTTTAATCATTTCTTTTAATTGTTTCTTTGGTTTAGAACTTTTATAATCATAATTCATTATTCCTCCAGCAGCGCGAGCATACTTTATAGGAGGTAAAAAGGCATTAGCAACTTGAGCATTAGTTGCTCCAATTAATGAAGGAGGGTTATATTGCATACTCATTCTAAACACTCCCTGCAATAGCAATCAGGAGCCATAGAACAGTTGTTAGTTATTATCATCAATAATCCTCCATCATTGTTACTAGTCCTCTATATACCATTTTTGAATCTGATTTTGCACTTACTATGTATTTGAAACAGGGTATTCCTCTATCATTTAATTTAGCCATACCGTCTTTAAATGATTCAAATATTGGGTGCTTTTGTATATCATCATAAGGATATTTGTCTTTCCATAAATCGAATTTATTTGCCCATAGTCCTACTGCAATTGGATAGTCATGTGCTTTTTTTCTTTTCCTTTTATTTATTGCATCCCAATAAGGAGAACATATTGAATCAACTAAAAAACTCCAACATAACTGTTGTTCTATATCATAATGTTTATCCATGTGTCTATCATCTATCATGAATATAATGTATTTTACTTTGCGGGTTCTCATATCTTTAAGCCATTCGCCCCAATAAAGTGTTTCTCCTCCTACATCTGCTGTTTTGATTGTATGTTGGTCTCCATCAATTTTAATAGTCTTTCTGGTAGCCCTGCCTCTTCCAACAGTTCTATTCTTAATATCTGGAACTTCTCCTCTTGTTCTCATTTGATGATGCAATGTTGTTTTTCCTACTTTTGTTGCGCCATATACTCCAAAAGGAATAGCGTGAACTTTTCTCCAAAAATGACCCAATTTTTCAGCCATGATGATAACAAAGCCTGTCATTATAGACATACTATCATCCTACTAAATGGTGCCAAAAATTCCAGAAGCCCTCCCATGTTTCTTTATATACATTTACTCCCATTAAGGGTAATGCGTGTCCAACAAGAAAGCCTACAATTGTAGATATTGTCCCCCAAAAAAAATATCTAGCCCTAAGAAACCATACATCAGCCGAATGTGCTCTTTGTAAGTCATACGCTAATGTAGTTTCATCAAAGCCCATTGTAATTGCTTCAAGCATTTGCCTCACTACTCAATTTGAGCCAAAAACGAAGCGGGAACTCTCGGCTCCTCTTGTCTTGGAGGTGGAGGAATAGGCATATATTGTGGTTGCACAGGGTTATATGAATTCATACTTTGACGAATTTTTTCCCTCTGTTCAGCATCTCTTTGCTTTTTAGCCCAGTATGCTCCTATTCTTCTATCTACTAAAAACATTTCAATTTTATCATTTAATGCTAAATCAAATATTGCTTTCATTGCTAATATTGCTCCAATAGTCATTAACCCAAATATCAAAGCATGGGCATATTCATTAAAAGCAATCATACTACCATATTTACCGTAAAAGTAAACATTAGTTCCGCTAATCGCGCCAACGAATAATATCGTCATTACGAGTTTTGTGTCTTTTTCTAGTGCTGGCATTTTATCCCTCAAAAGTATTGAACCGAGAAACTTACCCCACTATTACTCCCACTACCTGAAACTTCAACAAATACACCATTAATAGCAATTGAACCATGCATGTCGTAATCAATATTTTGATTTACTGCACCTACATGGACTTCTGCTATCTTTGTTGCACTGTTTGCTGTTCCATCATAGAAAGTTACTGTTTTATCTACTGCTGCATCATTATTAACCTTAATAGATTGTATTCTAATACGGCCAGTAATGGCTTGAGTTGATGCTGTTCCACTTCCTGAAACAGTTAAAACACCTGTATTATTGCATCCACCAGACATAACTAAGTTCTCCTTCGGATGCTCCAAGATGGGATACGCATATTAACCCGCCGTTTCCTTCTTAGGTTCTTTGGCAATCTTAGGCTTTTTTGATTCTTCTGTCCTTTCTTTTAATATAGGTTTCATAACCTTTTTAATTGTATTAACTTCTGGGAACATTTTCCTTAACACTTTATCAATATCACCCTTTACATTGAATTCTTTACGAAGCCATGCTGTCTGATGTTCATTGCAAGTCTTGAGGATTTTCTTATCTAAAGCATCAAAAGTTATTTTAAATCTATTATCACCTAAATAAACTAATGCTTCTTTTGGGTCAATCTCAATACTTTCTCCAAAAACCACCTTTGCGTGAGATTTTGTTGATAATACTACTGGAAAACCCTTACTACTTAATTCTATTTTACTCATCTTAATCACCTATGTTTACACTTATTTAGTGACCAATGACCCCGTTAAGGGGTCAAAGGCCACATATAACAATCAAAGGTTGCCCCAAAGTCTAACTCTCACAGCACAAGTCACATCACCGTCATCGGCAATTGTAGCATTTGTTCCATCTAATGATGTGAACATTAATGCTATTGATTTAGAGGACTCATAAGCCCCCGCTGTTGTTGTTTCGATATTAGGATAACGATGATTTGCACCTTCATGTCCTGTAATACACGCTGCATGGATAGTTGAAAGCCCAAATTGCGTAGCAGGAATAACTGCTCCCGCTGCAACATGGGAAGTTACATCAATTACCGCATCAACCACATATTCGTCACCAACTGCTTTAGGAGCAGTAATGCCTTTGTGGTCAGCAAGCGTTGTTACCGTATATGCTAATGCCATACTTAATCACCTCATGCACTCGTTAGGTTGGTTATCTTACCTTGTCCCTTGAAGAAAGAACACCCAGTTTCGGCAATTGTTCGATACATTGCCTGATTACCTAGTGTTCCTACACCGAATGGATTTCCATGGTCTATACCATCCTCAAAGTATTGGGTTGGCTTTAACACACTCATCCAAAGGTGGTCTGTATCAAGGATAAGCATATCACTTAACTTGTTAGACCCATTTCCAGTCTTAGGCATATCCTTACATGGAATAATTGGTATATCATAATAAGTAGCAACTCTAAAGCCGACTTCTTTACCCTTTACACCGCGCACTCCATTATGAGTAGGGATAACTTCCTTTCTATCCATAAACCTTTCTTGTGCTTGTAGCAAGTCACCTAGATGCTGAATAGTATCATATCCAGTTAAGATAACCTTTGGCGAACCGCCATTCTCTCGTAGTCTTCGTAGCATGTCATTAATGACTGTTAGCGTTAGAACGCGAGCATCACCTGCTGCATATCCACTACCAAAATCTACTTCAGCATCAAGGAATGATGTATTATATGCGTTGCTGACTAATTGCCTGTCTGTTGCTCCATAAATGGTGCTAAGAGTAGCAGTTAAACCACCAGTGCTAGATGTAGAATCATCCAACATTGACGCATCAACCATTGCTTCCATTTCTTGACTTGAAGCAACAACCTTCATCAACGAAGTGTAATTCTTGTTGATATTTACTCGGTTATCGCTACCAGTGATTACTTGGTCATAGGCTTCTAATGGCATAAGAAGCATCTTATTCTGAACCTCAGCATGATGCTTTCCCATATCTTCACGGACTAAAGCGCGTAAATCGCCTACTCCGTCATCAATCTTAGCCATCTCAAGAGCCAATTCTGAGAACTCAAACAAATGAGCCACAGTCTTTGGACTGGTGAATAACTTTGTGTATTCTGGCGTAATGGCCGGAATATCATTACCAGTTCCTAAAGATGCGTTCTCAGCGACACCACCGATATTATCAGCAGATGGAGCGTCAACACCGCGAGATGTTGCTGCGCCACTTAATGTAACATCGAAGGTTGAACCTGAACCACCTTCTGCTCTCTTTTTCAATACACGCCATCCACTGGTCGTATAAGGTCTCTTAGCCAACATAGCCAAAGCATTAACCTCTTGGTTAAGCATAGACCATACTTTCTGTCCATAAGCCCTGTTATACAAGTCAGCAAGTCCTGAAGCACCGGATAAACCAGCAACATCAGTATCATGGCCTGTTCCTGAAGAACCCCACGATACAACTCCTGCACTCTTTAACAAAGCATTACCGCTTCCCCCACGAACTCCGTAGGTTGCGGCTTCTAAGTCTTTCATTGTCTTAATGTAACTCATTTTATTCACTCCTCAAATTTTGCTATGACATTATGAATGTCTCCCCACGACATTTCATTAACATCAAAATCGGGAACCTCTATTGTTTGAGCCTTAACAATCTCATTTGATTGTTCGGTTAGACTCTTACGAAGAGAAGCGAACTCCTCCTTTAGGGTTTCAACCTCATTCTTTGCGTCATACTCGCTTCGTGCAACATTAGCCTTTCGGACAGTTTGTTCACTAGCAAACCTTTCAGCGAACTTGGACTTCAAAGTATCGTAAGCCATCTTTTCAAGTTGTTCTGCCTTGAAAGCGTCATACGCCTTTTCTACATTCTCAACAGATAGGTCTAAAGTAGAGAAATCATTATTAGTCCACTCCTTGTATAGTTGTCCTACTTGTCCTGCTTGTGAATGCTTTTTCCCTGCGGCTAAATCTTCACCATATCCATGTTCTACCGGGCCTTCTGGCCCATTTCTCATCTTTGTTTCTGCATCATAGTTATTCATGGATTCTACAGAGTCTTCGTCTGCATCTGATGAATCATCATCAGTGTCCATTGCTTCTACGGAGGCTTCATCTGGCTCTTCTGATAATAGTTCTGCATTACCATCCAAATCAGGGTCAGCCCCTTCTTCTTTCTTAAGGTCATTAACTTCCTTCATGAGGTCGTTAAGTTCCTCCAACGCTTTTTCCAATCTTTCGGTCATTTCGTTATCCTCCTTCAGAATGTCAAATTTTGCTTCAGGGTTTATTCCTTTTTCACAAATTGTGACTTCATGGAGTTCTAATTTATCTATTTCATTATACTCGCCAATATCAGGGCTAGTTTTCTTTCTTTTTGATAGTGCTTGTCCACCTATACTAAATGAGCGTAATGTTCCTTTTCTAATTCCTCTAGAAATTTCTTTTGCTTTTTCTATGTCATCTCTTAATTTGATTACAACATAAAATCCTACATCATCTACTTGTGTTTTATGAACTTGTCCATTTTTATCTCGATATTTTTCTATAACATCTCCGACTTGAACATTTGAATGGTTAGACATTACATTTCTATATTTCTTGACTTCCATATATTTCTTAACTGCTTCATTAAGTGCATCAAGTGTAATTAGGTCATTTTGTTTATCTACAATTTCAATAGAAGCATACCCACCAATAATTAAATCATCTGATTTTAATATGTTAAAGTCACCATTAGTATCGCTTTTCACTAAACCTAGTTCGGACACAATCCCCCTCTCCTTTTTGACTATATGAAGTCAGCGACATTAGGCAATTTGCATGGCTAACTTTTTATGCCTATCGTTTGCAATATCCCATATGCCTTCGTCTTCTTTTGAATCTAACATCGTCTGTTTAAATCCAGTCCATACAACCCATTTATCTTCATCCTTTACAGGAACCACTCTAAAGTGTAGTCTAGTCTTGAATTTATCTCCATTGATTTTATATTCATGATAACCATGCTTTTGAACACCAAATATTATTTCTCCTTTATCTAATAATTTATCAGGTTGACTCTTCTCTCCAATTTGTGCAGGAAACTTACCTGCCTTACCAAACAAATTATATATGTCTTCTGTATCTTCAATATCAATTATCCAAATCATATCCTTATCTTTGTAATTAATTAAAAATTCTATGTTATCATCCTTTCTAACATACATTCGATATGAACCAGAATCACTCTTTGGTTCCTCATCTTTTATTACTTTCAAATCATTATCTTTGTAAGTAGTTGGAGACACTTGAATAAAATCATCATAATCATCTATCCACTTTGAAAATTTATTAAATAGTCCATCCCATAATTTTTCAGTTAATTCTGGTTTATTCTTAACCATAAACTCAAATATATCTTTTACTTCTGTTGGTTTTCCTTCTTCATTTAAGAAATTCTTAATTGCAACTCTCGCATCAGAAGTGTGGGATTTAATCATTTCAGTTATTTGTTCCTTCCACATATCCATATCAGCCAAAGCATTTTTCTGCATTAATTCATCTCCTTCAAAGCCATAGATGGTAAATCCTTCATAATCAGATTTCATTATAATATCTGCTTTGCCATGAATGCCATCAGTTATTGTATATTTAAGTAAAGCATCTTCTATATCATACTTAAGTGATTTTCTTCCCTCCTTAGATAAAAGTTCTAAAGTTATTAATTTCTCTGGTGTTTCCACTTCAGGTATCTCAATTACCTTTGCAGAATAAAGGCTATAACCTGTTCCCTTTCTTCTAACTTCATCTACTTTAACTCTAATGATTGAACCAATAGCAACTGATTGTTTTGTATTAAGAGCCTTACCTACAGGTAAATATGTTTTCCCTTCAAATTCTGTTCCATTATGTTCCCTGCTTTGTTCTCCATCTAGAGGGCCAACCCCAACAGTGTATGAATATAAATTAGATTTAGTCTTTTTCTTATCTAAAACAATAACATCTAAATCTACAAATTTCTTCCACTTAATCCATTTTGGGTTCTTTTTATTGCCAAGATAATATGTTGATTCTATATCCTTTATTACCACTCCTTCTGCTGTTTTAGAAGACATTATATCTTTACCATATTTTTCTATGTCTTTAATTGAATCTGCAATTCTAGAATTTTTCTTTGAGGGGAAATTGAATAGGTCTGATGAACCAGGAGATAATTGATAAAACAATATATTTATTCTTTCTCTAAGTGGTGCATCTGCAAGGTCTTTACCATCATGATTCATTATATCAAAAACTCTTGCTTTAAGTGTAGCATCCTTATATTTACCCTTAAATAAATGGGCTATAGTATCTGCTCTATGTAATGGTTCATCACCATCATATAAAATTAATTCAGCATCTAAAATCATATCACCGAATCTTTTTTGTTCTATTTTTTCGACAATATCTTTACACTTATCTGTAATATCCTTTTCATTGTAAGTATAGATTTTAGCCTTATTATCTGATTTATGGATTTGTATTCTGATTCCATCAAATTTTTCTTGAACTAAATATTCACCACTAAATCCCTTTAGTTCTTTTATGTCATTTACTTCAAATATTCTATACATTGGTTTATTTGGAACGATAAAATTAATTTCGGATTTCTCTTCTTTTTCATCCTCATCTTTATCATCCTTCTTTATTTGAACAGCAATTAATTCATCCCACTTATCTGAATCATTCGATTCAAGGAAGACTTGTTCTAATAGATTTAGTGCTCCCTTAAACTTACTTTTAACTCTAGTGGTGTCTGCATTATCTCCATAATGTTCAATGATATAAAGAGGAACATCATCTAATTTGAGGTCTAACCCCTTAGCCCCTTGTGTAATCTCATCAGGCTTTAGGTCGTGGGCTTCCCAAGATTCCTCTTTAATGCTATGCGTATGTGCGCGTAGGGCGTAGTGTAAGAACATAGCATAAATAGAAGGAGTCTTAATTAATGTTTCAATTACCTTATCCCCCATTTGTTTACCAAAGGGGTCGTTCATTTCATCTGATTTAAAGCGCATTTTCTTTACTGAATTGTATAATTTTTCAGCAGCATTTGATTGAGGATTATTAACCTCGTCATTAAATACATTGTCCTCGTCAAGGTATTTTTTTAATTCCGCGCTAAAATCTCCAAGTGAATCAAAATCATTTCTTATAGTCTTAATTGCTGACTTCCATTCATTACCATATTCTTTAGGGTCTTCTACAGCAGACAGATATTTATAGCGTATGTCCTCATAAAAGTCAAGGACACGCTTCGCCATAGCACCTGTCTTTTTTCCGAATACCCCAGAACCGACCATTTTAATCACTTCTTTTTTCTTGGAAATGGCTTTTTTGTAGGATTATGCTTGTTAACCCACTTATGATAGCCGTCATTGCTTACGGACTTCAAATTTTGTCCTAATCTGAAATGACTCTCACACAAACCGATGTTACATTTATGACAAATCCAATCAGCATCATTTTTACATTGCGGCCATTCGCATTCTACAATTGTAGATATTGTCCCCCAAACTCCTTCTAGTGCTTCTACTGGGTTTTCTTTAATAATTTTTTCCCAATTCATTTTAATCACTTCTTTTTAATTGGAACCCAGCGATGTGTTGTATTAAACATCTTGTCTTTATTTGATAGTTCTCTGTAATGATACTCACACATACCGCCAGCATGATAAAGACAAGTCCATTTAGGCTCTTTAGGACAACGTGGAAAATCGCATTGTCCATGTCCTTCTAATGCTTCTACTCCTTCCCTATTAACATTATAGGGCTCTTCCTTCATTACTTGGTTACCATCAGAACCAACAGCATCTCTTGTTCTATTATCTGCTTGTTCATCTCCGCCTTTAGCATCAGAAACCTTTTCTGCCTTTGGTTTCTTTACCTTAACATCTTCACCAGACAAATCATCTTCATTGAAATCATTAGCATTCAATATCTCTATTGCCTTTTCTGCTGCCTGTTTCATTAATGTCGCCATTCTTTCTTCTCTTGTTACTTTTTCTACCATCAATAACCACCTTCTATTCTAGAAACCATATCATTTATTTGTTCCCATTCCATCTTTGCAATCTTATCGGTTTCGACATTAATTTCTCCACCGGAAACACTAGGGGTAGGAGAATTAACTACTACATATCCAGATTTCATTAAAAGATTATCTTTATCATAAACAGCCTGTTCTAACTGTTTTACCTTGTTTACTAACTCTTTCAAGAGTAGCATCATTTCACTATCTTCTTCACTCATTGTTCTCATCTCCTAAGTCGCCCTTACTCTTTGGATATACCATCCCTCGTAATTGGCGATATAGAATCTCATATTCTTTTCTTAATTCAGATGCAGCCGCAACCATATCTAAGTTTGTTTCTTCAAATGCTTCAAATTTTTTCTGCATTTTCTTAGATGATTTATTCACACCTATTCCTTTTAATTCTTCTAATAGGTCACCTAACTTTGTAAAGTCTTGACCCATATATTCAGTTGGTTGAGTTGATTGTAATAACTTCTTCAACTTTTTCTTTTGTTTTGGGTTAGCCTTATCAAAAATATCACTATCCTCTTTTCTAAGTTCATATGTCCATCTCATTCTTCTTCCTCCTTAAATGTTATATCGGGATAATCCTCTTCTAATCTATCTATGCTTCTACTCATTCTATCAATTCTAGATTTAGTCTTCTTCATCTTTTCCTTCAACTTAGCATTAGATATGTAATTTGGATTTAATTTTAATTGTTCTTTATCATAAGTTCGACTTAACTCTGTATCATTTTCTTCAAGTTCTTCTCTGAGTCCTTTTAATTCTTGGCGTTCCTTCCAAATAGCCTTCTTATAGTCTTTATATGCATTATAAATTTGTTGTTGTTGAAAATTCACAGGACTTGTTTTCTTTGGCTTTATTTGTTCTAATTTGCCAGGAGCACTATCATCTGTTTTTCTTTGTGCTTCATCCATGTGTTTATTAAAATAATATGTTTGTTTTAGAACTTCAATACTTGCCATTGTTGAATCATAATCATCACTATTTATTGTGCCACTCTTTTCATTAGATTGACCTATTTCTATTAATTTTACTTTAGCCTTTTGAGCGCGTTTTAAATCTTCTATATCCTCTAATACTTCCTTTATTAATTTAACTATTTCCTTTCCTTCAAATTCTTCTATAGTCAAATTACTATTAGAATTATATCTATCTCTTATTGCACTCAAAAAATCTGTCCAATTCCATTGATTATCAATCTTTATTGGTTGTAATGTATTATCAAGATTTTCTATATTTTTCTTTACGAATGAATTAATAGTTGTAAGGTGATTATCATATATATCTTCATTAAATCTATATTCCTCTGGTCTATTCAATAAAACATCAAGAATTCTTTTTCCTCCGGCTTTCTTGCCTGATAATACTTTAAGTGCGCCACGCATAGTAGAAGTTCTAGGTAAATTTTTTCCTTTGGATTTTAGATATTCCATGAATGCTTTAAATATATTAGGTTGTTTTAATTTGTCTATTAATCTAGGATGTATCTTTTTAGTTTTATTTTCACTAAATAACTCATTAGAAATAGTTGATAAATAATTACTGCTTAAAACTTTATTTTCAATGAGTTCTCTCAATAGTTTATTATTCTTTTTATAATTATATCCTTTCTCTATATCATTTAATAAACTGGCTAGTGCTTTTTCTTGTTCAGAATATTCTCTAATTTCAACATCACCCTTTTTACCGGTTTTAGTATAATCATCTCTATCCCTTTCAGATATTATTTTCTGTCTGCCTGTTTTTTCTTTAGATAATAAATCAACTAATTTGTCTATAATTACTGTATTATTTGGTGTTTTTATTTGAAGTAATGCATCTATCATAAATGATTTATTATTTATTTTTGGTATTTTTCTCGTTTGAGGAATTGTATCTTTTGGGCGGCTTGCCATTAACATTTCTGGTTTCTTTATATCATTATCAGTCCAAAATATCATTGCATTTTCATCATATTCTTTACCCCAATTAGTTAATGCTTCCCTTAAATCAACTTTACTCATACCAAGAGATGTAGACTTTTGTTTACCGACATAATCCATTATCTCACCTAAAGTGGTCGTTGCTTTCGCTATGGTCATACCATGTTCTTTCCATAATATTTCCATAAAGTTCATCAAATCACCTAGATGGCTTTTCCTTTCTTTTTGCTAGGAAGAGCAATATAATCAGGAGTATCTCCTGAAGTTGGTCTTTCTTTTTTAACTGCTTTAGATTCAATTAATCCAAAGTCTCTATTCACATGGTCTTTTCTATTTTCCATGCGTTCCTTTTTCTTTGCTATAGAAAGTTCCCTTTCTAATTCTCTTATTGTTTTTGTCATATTATCAATCTCTTTTTAAATATTTTTCAATCATCCTATAGGTACTTCTTTGAGTCCAAGTAGAATCCTGATATTGACTCACATTTTGACCCGTGTCTAGAGTCGCTTTTCTCCACTTTTCAAACATGTGCTTATCTACTACTGGATTATTTATATCATTAAAATCTACAGATATTCCTGGAATCCAATTACTTCTCCAATTGCGGTGAGTATCATCTTGTTGTTTTCTTTCATCATCCATAGCGTAAAAATGGTCTCTTATTTCCAATTTTTCATCATCAGAAACTTCATCCCAACCCAATCTTTTCTCTAAATACTGTGGTGTTTGTTGAGAGGCGGGTTTAAATATTCTTGTTAAGAAATGATAAAATTGAGGAATACTCCCATAATGTCCTGGGTTATAATTTGCTCTATATCCTTTAAGTGTATTAAACCAACTCATATTAACCTACTCTCCTTTCGGTTCTTTTATCCACATTTTGATTGCCTGCATCAACAGGTAATCCACTAAATCTCTTATCTGGGCCTGTTGCACTAGAAGGTTTGTTTCTTGTAGCCTTAACCTTTGCAGGTTGCCCTGCTTCTTCCATTGTTGGTTTACCTGCTCCACCTTCCATCATTTCACCTATATGTGATTGGTCTATATTTGTTCCAGCATACGGGTCACGCTCAATTTCTTCATCTTGTCCTTTAGGCTTACCTTCTATTTCTGGTGGTGGCTTCTTATATGAAAATCTACCTTCATCATCCATATCAACTTCAAATCCTAAATTCTTAATTGATGCTGCTATTTGAACTTGTATTTCTCTCTTTCTTAATTTAGCAACTTCATCTTCTTCTTCAGATGGTGGGAGTTTTAATTCCCAATCAGTCACTCCAAATTCTTGAGTTATAAATGGTAATACATAATTATTCCATATTGTTTGGGCCATCTCTACTGCACGATTAGTAACAAGTATTTGCATACCCTCATTATTCAGTCCACCACTAGCAGAATTGTCTGACATGAATACTTTGCTAACTCCATAAAATCCTGATATTCTATCTCTAAGGTCATCCTTAACAGATATGTAATCCATTTCCTTTAGACTATCCAAGAACTTAATCCACTCAATAGAGCCTTTCCCATTTTCTGCTTCAATTCCCATAACAGGAATGAAGTGTGGGTCTTGTTCCATCTTCTCTTTGACTCCACGCCAAAAGGATTTCATTGAATCAATATTTCTAGTTTGAACAGCCAACAATCCTCTAGGCATTCTAGCCTTAGAATAAGAAGAGTTTACATAATTCTCCATAGCAATTAAAGTAGTAATATGATTCCATAATGTTAGCACTGGAGATAAACCATAAAGTCTACTTGGGTTATACTTACTGAAATGTAATACTTCACCCTTTAGATAATATTGTTCTTCTCCATGCGCTCTATTAACATAATACACAGGATATAATTTACTAGCACAATATTCACAGGTGCTACCATCTTCTTGTGAAATCATATCTCTATGTTTAATACAAGTAAATCCAGCCGTTCCTTTAGTTCCATTTTCATCAGTATATAGAGCCATAGTAACTGGGTCACCACGATATATTTCTTTAATTTTATGCATGCGAATATCTCCATTAGCATCTAAGAAATATTCCTTAACTATTATGATATATGCATCATCCATAATATTCAAATCGTCTTCTAATTCTTTTAGCACATCTATAAACATTTGTTCTGATTTATTGACATATTTATCTAAGAATTTATTTGCATACTTTAATTGATTTGCGTCTGGTTTTACTAGATTCATTTGCCCACAATCTTTACATTTTTCTACTGGTGCTTTGTGTTCTGCTCCACAAGACTTACACTTAGAAACAAACTTTTCTTCCCAAATATATCCTCTTCGGAAAATTTCATTCTTTAACTGTGTAGTGCATGTTCTTACGATTACTGATTGTTGTGCTACATGATACAATATAGGTGATGTAATCATATAAGCATTATTCTTTTCCTGAATACCAGGATTAAATACTTCTTTGTCTTTTGGTTTAGGTGTTTGTCTTCTAAACAAATTACCTAATGAGAATCTTCTCTTTTCTTCTACCATGTTTATGCCTCCATTTTATTATTGTCTATGAGTTTATTTATGTTATTAATATCAATATCCCATTCTTTCCAATCAAATCTAGTGTTGTCACTATGGTTGTGATACTTCATTAATTTGAATAATTCTTCCTTTCTACCTTTATACCAATCTTTCTTTTTATCGTTCTTCTTTATTTTAATTAATTCTAGAAGGACATCTGCATTTGGCCCTTTCATTTTGAAATGTGGTCTACACTTGGTAAGTAATTTTTTAACTTCTGCTGCTGAATAAAAGTTTAATCTATTAACTGGCCTAGTATCTTGTGGAGATTTTTGGTCTAAATGTAACCTACCCATTCCTAATGATTTATGCATTTCTAACATAAATGCCTTACCTCTATTTCCTGTTGCTACTAAACCTACTCTTGGATTATGATTTTTGTCCATTGTAATATATCCATCCGAATCAATAAATGCTGCTGTATATGCCCAGATGTTTTTCTTAATGTCATCATTTATTTTGTAATATGCTCCATCAACATTAGTTATATTTTGGTCTTTGGCGAGTTTAGATATAATCATAGGAGAGGTTCTATTATATAATTTCTTAGGAAGTGAATCATGTATTTCTCTGGAAGAAATGCCTGGGTGTTCACAAACTGCTTTTAGTATACCCTTACGGATTTCCTCTTTAGGTGACCTGCCTATAACTGTATCTTTCAAAGCCTTTTTATACGCCTTTTTAGTCAAACTCATCTTTTTGGTTAGTAAAGCATATTCTTCACCATAACTAATGTTTTTCCTATTCAAATCTAACTCCCAGTATTTACATAATAAATCAATAATGTTTCTTTTATTTTCTTCTGTTGTAATAGTGTTTAATTTTCTAATGTGATATTCACTATTATTCATTTGATTTAATGGAATCTTATATTTTCTAATCCAATATATACTATCAATGCATTTATCTAAATGGTCAGAATATCCGCTTATTACATTGTCTATTGAATTAGTAAATTGAATTTTATTTTCTCCCTTTAATGTCCTTCTATATTTTCTCATTTCTTTAATGATAGTAGGTATATCATTTCCTTGAATTTCATATTTATCAGGAAAATTAAATAATTGCTTCTTTGCGTCAGTTAAATTAATATCGAACCTTTCTGCATATTCTTTTGCTATTGATTCATTGTCTCTAATAGGTTTATTATCTAACCACCCTCTATTTAACTCTTCTGACAATGCTTCCAACTGTTGGACTTTAGGTTTGAGTGTTTCTAATATCTCTGTTTCTTCATCATTCTCTTCAATTTCCTCATTAAGAGACTCTTCATTTAAATTAACCATAATCATCACCTGTCTTAAAAATTCAGTCCCATAATTCCTTGTGGAAGTCCCATTTGGGGCAAACTAGGGCCATCAAATATCTCCATGTCGTCAAGGAGCATAAAGGCTTCTGTGGGGGTTTGTGAGGCTGCATTTGCTAATGCAAGGCCCATAACTAAGTCATCATGTGCGCCCACACCTTCAAATTTACCCGATGTTGTAATAGAAAACATAGAGAGTTCTTCAACAAGAGCATTAGTCAGTTTTTTACTGTTATTATCAGCATAAGGTAAGTGAATTTTTCCATTTTCAAAGTTCATTTGGAGATTTAGGATGATTTCTTGCTTTTTTCTCCTAGTAGTGTTAAAATCTCTAACATTTATGTCCGTAACAGAGCGTAATTCTTGAGTAAAGGCTTTAGCAAAGGTATTTGTTTCATAAAGCACTACTTCCGGTTCAAAAATCTTTGCAATTAAGCGCAACTTGTCAATATTCTCTCTAAATTGAACATTCTTGGCTCTATCTACATGAACAACAGTCTTATTTTGATTATCATCTACTTCTAATACCATAATTACATTGTAATCTCCATCTGTAGATATAGCAGGGTCTACACCAACATAATATCTATACCCCTGTTCTTTTCTATGGCCCAATTTAAGTATAGCATGTTCATTTTTTGCCTTTAATAAATGTTCTGCGGCAAATAGGGCTGTTCCTGTTGAAACCGGTATACATAAATACTCTCTCGTAAACTTTAGTGAACCAATCTCTGCTTTTCTTTGCATTAGCGCATCTAAATCCCATCTTTCTGGCCAAAGAGGTTCATTCATTGAATCTAGACAAGGATATTTTCTAAGAGTGTATGCTGGATTTTCTTCTAATTGTGAGAAAATATCAGTATATGTAAATGGAGTTCCTATCATTCTGAGACTTGCTGTATGGTGAAGTGTAGGTATCATATCACCAAAGAACCAATCAGTAACTCTTTGAATACCAACCAAACTAAACTCCTTCAAAGGGTCATCAATAATAATTTCTTGAGGGTGAAGCCCACGAATCTGAGAACCTACTGACCTTTCAAGAACAGAATTACCATTAGTTAATGTGATGTTACCAATAGCCCATCCTCTTGATGGTTTAAATTGCTTTAATTGAGGAACGTTAAACATTCTATCAATCTCTCTCATATGCACTAAAGTCTGCTTTTGGTTAGATGAAATGTATAACATTTGGAATGGGGGTTCTTGAAATACTAAGTTCCAAACAACCCATGAATGCATAAATACAGATTTTCCATGGTCACGACTACAAACAATTACTGTCCTATCTGTATTCTCCATTGTTTCCAACCATTCTTGCATATATTCAGGGTACATCATCCCTAAGACATTCTTAAAGAAATATGGGAAAGAATTTTTAGATAATTCCATATCCATACTATGAGAAAAGTTTATTTGGTCAAATTCCATCTTATCGCCTCATTGAAATCTATGGTCAAGCATTGTTGCATCTTCTAAACATGATTCGTATTCTCTAGAGATTTCTCTTAGTTTCAAATACAAATCTTTTTCTTGACTTGCTGTTAATGTAAAATTTAAATATTTATTTTGAAAGTAATCTATTCCTTTATTTTCTATTTCACTTAATTCTGCCAACACTTCTTCACACTCACCATTAAGTGTTGAATTCACAACAAACATCATCCATTTATTCCATTCTGGAGTTCCTGTATTACCAAAACTTGCTATAATATTTGCAGATAAATCACTACAGCATTCTTCAGGAAATTGGATTTCTATATCCTCTTTTAATATTTCCATCCACGTCATTGTCTATCCCTCTTCATATCTGCGAATTGACCTTCCCAAGAATAAAAGTGTTCTCCATCCTCTATTCTACCCCTACTAATCGGATGATAATCATCTAGTATCTTTTGTCCATCTTTACGCTCATGTTTTGAATCTGATTTTATTTCCTCTAAAGCCCATATGTAATTACGATTTTTATTTCTATACGCATATTTATTACCTTTCCATTCATCTTCACTCATAGGTTGTCCGGCCAACTCAAAAGTTTCACGAGATGGATATGGTTGATTTTTTCCTGTTTCCTTATCATGCCCTGCATTTTTCTTATAATGATAATAAAAAACTTCAATTTTATGTTTTGCGTTAGCCTTGTTACTACTACCATAATTAGGATAATCTTGGTTTTCAAGAGAATTATCAGGGTCTGAACGTGCTTCAGGTCTAGGCACTCTTTCCGTCATAGTTCCATAATTAGTGTCAGGCAAATGTAGTCTAGACCAATGAGGTTTCTTAGTTGGTATTATAGTTTCTTCTTCTTTTTCATCTGTAGGTGAAGGATAGACACTATTTCGTGGCATTTTTTTTGCTTTTTCTCTAAAGCCCCGTATTGAGGGGTGATAATTATCACCTTTTAATATACTAAACCAATTCATTCTTCCTCACTCCAATACCATTCATAAATTAAATCTACTAATTCCTTTGTTTCATTCCTATGGTCTCGCCAAATCTTCTTTTTCTTTTTAAGTTGTTTAAACCCTTCAAGTTGTGCGTTCCAATAATCCCAATCAATATCCCAATTCATCTCTCATCCAATATGTTTCTAGCAGTTTGGCTACACCATCTAATCTTCTGAGTAGATTGTAATGTCCAAAAGGAATCTCTTTCTAATTCGAATTTATCTTCTATGTGACAACATAATTCATATCTACTCATTGCTTCAAAATCATCATCAATTACTAATCCCATTATTGGGCCAGTTTCGTGCTTTATTCTTTTATCTAACCATACATAGGATTTACCCATGAATGAAATTAGTTTACGAATTAGCCATTGTTTCATTAAATCACTCTACCTTTTTGAATTCTGCTTTTGAGGGGTTTCTACCTTTAACTATCCAATTAGGATGTCTCACCAATACATTAAACATTGTTTTATCAAATTTTGAATTTTCTGCTATTTTTAATCCTTTAAAATTTGCATTCATAAAATGTGTGGTTATTCTCGTAATATGTCTATCTTCATCATTTTCTTTTAATAGTGCTCTAATTTTAGGTTCTAAGAAAGGAACTATATTTTTACGAACATTGAACATATAAAAAGATTCACCAATAGTAACTGTATCTGACCATTCTTTAGTGGCTTCTCTAACTAATTCTGACACCTTAAATACACTTAAAACCCTAGCCCTACCTCTTGGTGCTTTTATTAAAGTATCTTTCCAATTCATCTATATAACCCCTTAATGTGATATACTAATTCTTCTCCTAATCCATATTTTTTTGATATAGAATTAAAACTATCTAATTCTGTTACTATTGAAGTTATTTCTGTTGCTGTTATATCCTGTTTATATTTAGATTTAACTATATCTATAGTATTAGTAATATCATCATAATCCTCTAAACTTTTGTATGCGTAATGTATTGGTCTATTATTCATTTTTCGTATCTCATCATGGGCGATTAATATATCTCTTTGATATGATAATAATAGTGGATTTCTGGTTCCTTCTAATAATTCATAAAATTCATCCATTTCCTTTTTCTTTTTTGGGTCTTTCAAGAATAAAGTTTTATAGTGTCTAAGTAATTTTATTAATAAGAAATATGAAGAAGTGTCTCTACTTCTTTTATAGCCTTTGGCAAGAGAATCAATAGATTCTCCATCTAATGTAATATCTTTTGTATCAACATCATTTTTATTTGCAATTCCAATAAGAACTTTAGCCAAAAGTTTCCTATCATTTTCTTTGAATCTCTCATCAAATATATCATCTAAAACATCCAATAAATTTTCTGTTATTTGAATAGCATCAGTTACATCAACTTCTGTTGGATTTTTCATTATTTTTAAGTATTTGTTAATATGATTCACTTCATGTCTATCTATCATTTGAGCACTTAAACTGTAAAATCCAAATTCTAATAATTGATATAAACTATCTGGGCCTATTATTTTAATTTGAGATAAAAATTTAGTATCTAAATGTGCAGGTATAGATTCAAATGGTAAATAATGACTGTCTGCTGGAATAACATAATATTCGTTGACTACTCTTAATAACTCTGTAATAGATTCTGCGTATTTACCTAATGTTCTTGGCATACCTGTTGTTCCTAATTGGTATCTAGCCATTCTAGGAGTAGATTCTGCACCTTCTTCTGAACCGTGTTTACTAGATACACTTTCTCTTGTATCAATAAATTCTGTAATCCAGGGAGCCATACTTTTATCATCTTCTACTTCTACTATGTCTTGAATATTTTCTAGTAATTCTTTATGAAAACTATCTATGTCATTTAAATTATCTATGCTTTCCTCTTTAGATTTATTTAATATATTAACCATTTCTGCAGTAAGAGGAACACAATATTTATCTTCTGATGCATCAACTAATTCTTCTGCTGCATCATTTAAGTCTTCCATTAATTCCCATAATTGGTCAATCATATCAGGGTCAGCAGAACGAAGTTCTTTCATTTGGTCTTCCATTTGACTCATAAATTTTTGATAAGTTCTTGAAGTAAATGCTCCTCTTTTGAATTTATTTTTAAATTGGGTTAATGCGGTAAGAGGGTCTACTTGGTATATTGTCTGATAAAGGCTTGCTGCTCTTTCTATTTCTTCTACTGTGTGAGCATTATATGATTCAGGGTCTCTTGGGTCATAATCTGCTATTCCCTCTGGATTTGAGGTTTTACTAGACTCATCTCCTTCTCCCTCAGAAAATAGTTGAGGTTCATTATCAGGTTGATATTCATCTTCTCCTGTATCTGCTCCAGTAGTAGAATCAATTTGATTAAATACAGGTAAACTTAATATTTCATCTTTTATCATCTCAATTACATTATCATGTATTTCATCATCATGCCTGCTATGTAATTTAAAGGACAACGGTTCTGTCTTAATAACATAATTCATATTATCTGACATCTTAGAGAATAGTTTTGCTAGAGTTATCATTTCCTTTTCTAACTCAACAAATTGTTCACTTTCCTTGAAAACATCAGGTAAATCTAGTGTTTCTTTATATTGCCCATGCAATTCTTTATTTTCTTCATCCTTATCATATATATCTTTAGAGACATCTTGCCAGTCTCTCAATACTTCTTCAATGGCTTTTTTCAGTTCATCATATATTGGGTGAATTTCTTCCCAAAATTCATAAAACTCTTTTCTGTCACTTGTCTTGACTGGATTTATTGTGTCTATAATATCTGACGGTGAATATTTGATACTTACCATGGTTTTTGGTTTATCTAATCCATCAAGTAATTGTTCTACAGCCCCTTGATATTTTTCATCAATATCTAAGGTTTTAATTGTTTGTTTTATTGTATCTTCCATACCATCAGGAATAACTAACTTATTAGTATTTAATTCTCCTTCTAAGTCATTTGCTTTTAAAGGATTTCCGTAATAAGTAATATCAAAAGATTCTATTAAATCTTTGAATCCTTCTATCTTTGGCCCTTTTAATGCAGAAATATATTTTATAATGAATTCTTCACTAAATGCCTTTCTTTTGAGGATTCTTCTAATATTCTTATCGGCATTTTGCTCACTAGCCCCTTCAGCAATTAATTTTTTTCTTTGTTCTCTCATTATAGGAATAACTAAATTATGGCTATAATTAGTTCTTCTTGCTAACTCTTTAGTTTCATCAAAAGATTCTTCACCGTATTTTTCCTCAAAATCATCGGTGTTTAATGCAATATAATCTCTTAACTTACTCAATTTCATCATCCCCTATTTTAACTATAAGATTCCT
>Ga0098044_1000424_pt1 | contig 22336 bp, 61 predicted proteins | sample 10_taG_FD_75053 | JGI IMG/M metagenome (GOLD analysis project Ga0098044, IMG submission 75053) | Marine viral communities from the Subarctic Pacific Ocean - 10_ETSP_OMZ_AT15264 metaG | ecosystem: Environmental > Aquatic > Marine > Oceanic | place: Pacific Ocean | collected 2015-01-16 | reverse complement strand
TTAATATAATTTTTGATTCTGTTAGGGAACCACTGAGGCAAATGGCAATCAATGCTGGTTTGTCACCGGATTTGATTGTCAATGAAGTTTTTTCTGCAAATGATGGCGAAGGTTACGATTTTATGGACAACGCCGTAAAAGAACTTTCAACCGTTGGTATCATAGATCCAGTTAAAGTTACGCGCTGTGCTTTGCAAAACGCCGTGTCCGTTGCATCAACTTTATTGACCACAAACTATGCAGTTGTGGCTCAATAATACTATTTATGAAATGGAGACACAAATAATGAATACTGTAGAGATGACACACCTAACGCAAGCTATTATGGAACTAAAGGGCCAAATCGAAAGAATGGCCGAAAGACAAAATGAGATGCTTGATGATGTTAAGCAAATCAAAGAAGCAGTATATAATCCTGATTCTGGCTTATATGCCAGACTTCGCGCACTTGAGCAGTGGAAAGAAAACCAAGCCAAAATACAGTGGACCCTAACAACAACAGTTATTGGCCTTGTGCTTGCCACAGTTTATAAAGCACTTTTCTCAATTTAAACATTGGAGGCAAAATGAGAGTAAGATTAAGTTATTCTTCCGAACTGGAAGAAGCCCCAGCCAAGATGGCTGATTTGCTTGGCAAAGAGTTGAAAACATTGGAAGACTCAACCAAGCTATTATATACAGCATTAACGCTTATACAGACCGACCCTTCTTATGCAGGGTCGTCCGCAGCAATAATTGATGACGTTAGAAAAAAACTAAATGGTTTTGATTTTGTTTTATCTGATTGTTTTGCTGTTTTGTCTGGTTACGATGCCCAAACAAATCCACAACAGCCAGTTGCACAACAAGAGCCTGAACAGAAAACTGTTTCACCACCAGAACAAAGACCATCTGTAAAAGCAGGCCCAGAAAATTATAAGGTAGAATAAATGTATTGTGTTGGCGATTTGGTTAGAATCCCTTCTAACGTAAAAATGTTTAAAAATGACTCTTTAAAAGTTATTAACGATTTCAAGTTGACAAACGAACCACAGATGGCTATATTTATAAAATATTTAAATGATGGTTCGTGTTTTGTCAACTCAGATGGCGAACAATGGTGTGTTGATATTGATAAAATAAGAATGGTGGATTTTAAAAATGATAAAGTTAGTTCAAATATTAAAAACCTCTAAAGGGCGATACAAGCTCTCGCAGGTTTACGTCAACCCAAGACATATAATTTTTATGTCAGAGAACACAAATTTAAAAAAGCTACTTTCAGAAGGAAAAATCAACCTCAAGCTTGAAAAGAATTTGTTATTCACTAAGATTAAAATCAACGAAAATAATGATACAACTGAAATCAATGTGATTGGTTCACCGGAAACAATAGAGAGTAAGATTTTTAATAAAAGTAAAAAAAGAATTTTAAGAGGTTAAAATGGTATATTATAAAATATTAGGCAGGGAGACTTGCCCGTGGTGCTGTAAGGCTTGTGAGGTTTTGAAAGATGAATCTCTTGATTTTATGTTTTGTGAAATGGAACACTCACCAAATCTGATTGATTATTGGAAAGAAGAATATAATATGTCTACTGTTCCAATAATAATCGAAGTTGATACAGAGTTAAAAGCAGAGCATTTGATTGGTGGATGCACCGATTTGGTTAAATATTTGGAGGAGCCCAATGCAGAAAGTGAATAAACCGTGGGGTCATGAAATAAGGTGGGCAATCACTGAAAAATATCTTGGTAAAATTTTGCACATCAAGCCATCTCAGAGGCTTTCAAGACAATATCACAAGGTTAAGGATGAGACTATTTATGTACTGTCTGGTATATTAATGCTTGAGATTGGACAAGATGAGAATATGAACGATAAACCAGAAAAGACACTGGTCTTGGAAACGGGTGAATCATATAGGATCCAACCGGGAACAATACATAGGTTTTGTGCGCCATCGGAAAACCATGTTCGTCTAATAGAGGTGTCAACACCGGAAATAGATGATGTGGTCCGATTGCAAGATGATTATAACAGGACTAAATAATATAGGGGGGCGCAAGGGTTTCGACGGGGTAGAACTCGGAGGACAAGTGCAGGTAGGTAAGATACAACCTTAAAAGTTCAACTGCAATAACTGCAAACAATAATTTACATTTCGATTCTGTCCGCTTGGCGGCTTAATCGGGTGGCCGTCTGAGCCATCTATCCAAGAAAGACAACACAACAGATAAGTTGTAAAAATCAAAAAACCTGATGCAACAGGGCAGTAAGCATCATTTTAAAACTGCCTATCTTTGTCGGAGTTGTGATAGTAAACCGAACAAGCCTGTGAATGACTTTAATCTAAGCTATTGCGGACGCGGGTTCGACTCCCGCCGCCTCCACCATTTTAAGGAGAAATAATATGGAATTATTAAAATCAAAAAACTTTAGTTTGGCGTGTGCTATTCTAAATGGTGCATTTACTGTTCAAGCATTATGCAACGGCAGTTGGTTCTGGGGATTAATATGTATGGCTTGTTGTGGCTACTGTGCCAATAATTATAAAAATGCGGAGTAACAATGAAAGTTGGAGATCTCGTAAGAGCAAAGGAGCCATCTTCGGCTTACCGTTTTGGTGTTATAACCGGACTTGCCGAAGATGGTAGGTATTGTTGGGTCAACTTTATGAGTGTTGGATATGATAAGTGGTTTCATTGTGATGTATTGGAAAAAATAGAATAAAAGAGACTAATTATAATACTATGAAATTATTATTTGAAAACTGGCGCGGATATTTAAGCGAAGAGTCTGGATGTATAACTGTTGGGTCTTTGCTGGGCACTATTAATAAAATGCAGAAAGGCGAAGAAGATGCAGCAGATAAAGAAAAGCTCCAAGGTTGGGGCGAAGATTTAGTAAAAGAATTGATTGGACTTATTCCATTTGTTGGAGATATCGCTGAAGCCGGTTTCGATGTTCATGACGTACTCAAAAAAGCAAAAGACCAAATGGCACAAAAAGACATATCTTATGATGACATATCACAATATCCAATTCTTGGACACCTCAAGATTGATCCCGAACTTGTAAAGGTTCTGGATGATAAAATATTGTCTCTACTTGACGAGCAATACGAAAAAACAGTTTTAAGCAATCTTTCACCAGATACTTGTGTTGATAAGATTCCAAGTATTAATGATTTTATACGACATAGAGTAAAGCAAATAACAAATAATCGTGTAGTCATATCAACCCCAGCAGATTAAAATAATATTGCGAGTGTAGCTCAGTGGTAGAGCGTCACGTTGCCAACGTGAATGTCGTGGGTTCGACTCCCATCACCCGCTCCATTTAAAAGCCCTTCGGGGCTTTTTTTATTTTGTTTTCGCTTTTAACCAACACCCTCCATAGTTATTAATGGGGGGGTTTGTTTATGGCTTATTTTTTATTATTGTTTATTTCATGTTTAATTACATTTGAGGGTGGAGAGGATCGAACGGCAGTTATATTTGAACAAGCCGAAACATCGAAAGCTATTTCATGTAGAACTCCACTACAATCAAGCGGTAAGATTCTTATTATGAACAAAGGGACCATGCTTGGCCACGGCAGTGGAAACTATTTTAAATCAGGACAGCACAAATTTATTCTCACTGCTGCTCACGTTATAAACCATCCTTATGAGGCTTTTATACTTGATGGAGAAGAACTTGTTTCGCTTGTCCCTATTCATGTTGATCCGATTCGGGATCTTGCCATCCTTTTACCAGAAAAAGAGTTAAGCGTAATTAAAATTAAATCATTTCGCGTTAATCGAAGCAATGATTTAACTGGAAAAACTATTTACTACGCTGGTTTTCCACAAGATTTGGGTAAATCGCTCTTTAGGGGATTTATTTCAAAAGATTCTGATTATAAATTATTAGTACAAAGTTTTGCATTGCCCGGTTCATCGGGGTCCGTTGTGTTTGACTTTTGGGGCCGCGCCATCGGCGTATTGTCTGCTGTTTCTGTTGGCATGTCCAGCGTCAACCCATTTCCCGAATTGCTGGAGACTGCCGTACATGTTCAAAAGATTCAAGATTATGATCATAAGCTTATTGATGAAGCCGTTTCCAGACACAAAGAGAATATGAAGAAATGAACCCCAAGCCTTTTCAAGTTGGCACATTATTGGAAGACACTGGAAAGTTAGGAGTTATTTATAGAATTGTCGAGGCCGGGTCATTAAATACGCTTATTCCCTTGATTGACTGGAGAGTCAACTATGAAATTTATTATTTTGACGGCACAATAACAATGATGGGAGAAAATACTTTAATGCGATTAATAAAGACGGGAAAAGTTAATATTCTGGATGAAAAGATGAATATGTCTGCACAACTATCCGGAGCGGCAGCCGTTGTCTGAGTTTAGGAAGGGCGACCTCGTTCAGGTCAGAACTCCTCTTGAAGCCACGGATTCAGATTTGTGTGTTGTTACTGCTATAACGATTCCATGTGTTGTAAAACTTAACGAGTTCTTTATGGTATATTCTATATCTAAGAGACAAAAATTTATAACTGTTAAAAAGTTTATGAAGAAAATAGTTTGACAACTGTAGGGGATGGGTTATATTATGTACACAACTTGGAGTACAAAAATGAATGTCGGTGATTTGGTTAGATTCGATGAGGATTTCTATAGAAACTTGGTAAACGCCGGGATCAAAATAAATGAAGTAGCCATCATTACAGAGGTTAAAGAGTTATTTTATTGTGTAACCAGCGGACAGGTCGATGACCTCTGGGTTTCAGTGCCCGATATTAAGAAAATAAAGCTTGACAAATAGCTGTGATATGTTATATTATGTATATCGGGGGGACATATGAATGAAGAATGGCGACTTAGTTTATCATTTGACAAACAATAAAAGATTTTATATTATTCTTGATATAAAAAAACATTATCATAGGTTTCATGATCGTGTTAGGGTGCTGTGCCCTTCCCACGGTTTACAATTTTGGTTTTTAAGGGAAGACTTGGAGGTGCTAAGTGGCTAACAAAAAAGTAGTATGCGAAGATGGATTTACAATGTCCGTCCAAGCCGGTTCACATGCTTATTGTGCCCCTCGCGTTGACAACGCGACATATTATGAGGTTGAGGTTGGTTATCCTTCTGAGATGGAGCCCTTGCTCATTGATTATGCGGAAAACCCAGAAAAACCAACAAACACAGTCTATGGCTATGTTCCTGTCAATACTGTTTACCTTGTTATAACAAAACATGGCGGAATGATATCGGGAGGAGTCCCCTCTGGGGTTCCCGTCTATGAACACCTAAAATATGGAGACAAACATGAAAATCGGTGACTTGGTTTATGTTAATGATGAAGCAATCGTTCCAAGCGGTACTACCCTGCACGGGTTCCCCGCACTGGTGGTTGCGATACCCAATGATGATGATGTTATTGTCATGGCGGGAGGTACAAAGATCCTCGTAAGCCGGGTTGACTGCCGCATATACGGCGAGGAGGTGACCCATGGCTAACCTATACTGGAGCGGTGAGAAAGCACCGGAAAATGAAGCGAGAGAGGCTTTAATGAAGGAGTTGGTATCTTGCACTGACAACGCTTTTGATGTCAAATTTGGCGGAGATGGAGCCGGTAAACACGTTGCTGTTTATGTCGAGGCAACCTCTGACCAAAGAGATCCCCACCCTTGGAAGAAGCGATTACCTCCTAAGTTCATGGGGTGGAGGGTGGTTATTATTTTTGTGCCACCTACATATATTGGAACTATATTAAATAAGAAAGAGGATTAAATGTGTACGACAAAACTTATTTAACAGTTAAAAGATTATTAGTTGAGTTCCATCGCTTAAAATATCAGCATGTCGATGAACCTGAGATATATAAAAAGACGTTAGAGATTATTAAAAATTTAAAAACCTTAGAAAACATATTAAGAATAAAAATCGAAGGAGATTAAAATGCCAAAAAGCAAACAAAGAAAACTAAAGAATCCATTCAAAATCACAAAGACTATTGTTGAGCGGTTTGAATCCCTCCATAAGTCTGATATAGGGTACTACGCTATCCTACTGCCCCACTCCCCTGTGGACCCTATGGTGTATGAGACAAAACACATAGCGGATAAATCGTGGACATATTTCAAGAAGACATGGAAACTTGATGATCAATAAGGGTGACTTGGTTGTTGATAACTGCGATGCCAATAAGACCCCCGGTGTGGTTTTGGAATCTTATTGTGGCAAGTGTCTTGTATGGTATAGTCCCGATGTTGTTATATGGACATATTACAGAGATCTAAGGGTCATCTACCAAGGCAAACAAAAGGAGTAAATGTTAATTGTTTTCTAATATAAAATTCATTGTTGAATCTGGGTTATATTTATTACCAGAAGGTGAACAAAGAATGACTGAAAGAGATATGTCGATTAAAGTCGGTGATTTATATTATGTTGGAAAGAAATTATGTTTAGTTATAGAAATAAGCCAGCATCACGCTGTTTATCGAAAGAGAGTTTTGCTGCAATGGATTGGAGAAGAAGATAATTACTGGATTAGTTACGACCTATTCACAAGCATGGTACAGAGTGTCTAAATTATATTACATTAACTTAAAGAGGGAGATAAACATGAATGATTATAATGCAATCGGAATCGCAGAGGGATTTATAGAGGCAGATAGTGAAGAACAATATATATCCGCATGGCAGCATTTAATTGACACTGGTATTGCTTGGACGCTCCAAGGTTGGTTTGGCCGAAATGCAATAGCAATGATTGAATCGGGCTATTGCACAATTAATAAATAAACCGGACATTTTTTGTCCTCGACATATTTGCTGAACTGGTTATATTATTAATGTAACGAGGTGAAAATGGAAAAATATTTCAAATGCAAAGTTGGTGATTTGGTTTCTGTGGATTATATGGGTGGAACAGCTTTGTTTAAATGGTTGGGCATCTGTAACTGGACCGATGGCTACAAATACTCTTTCCTCACTACAGATATTGGTGAGATTACATGGACGAAGCACGATTTATATGTCGTTGGCGCGGAGGTGATAAATGAAAGTCGGTAATTTAGTTAAGCACCCAATCTATGGAATGGGAATTGTAGCGCGACCGTACTTGACGGTCAACCAAAGCCGATGGTTTGTTCATTGGGCTAAGTTTCCCGAAATCTGGCACGCACTTTGTGAATGGAAACTGGAGGTGATAAATGAAATGGCTTGAAGAGAACAATGCGTATTATTATTATATGCTTTTCACTCCTTGGATATTATTAATTGCGGGACATTTTTATTTTGAGAGTCTACAATGAAAGTCGGTGATTTAGTAAAATACGTACCAGCCCTTGAAGGTGAAACTGATGTTCACGTTGGTGTGATTGTGGCTATTACGAGCCAAAGCCATCGGCTCCGTCGTGGGTCCGATATCTGGTATTCAGTCCTTTGGATGGGTGATACTGATACTCATGGCTACACAGAAGATAGTTTGGAGGTTATCAATGAAAGTCGGTGATTTAGTAAAATGGGATGGATGGTTATATCCGATGCTTATTACCGGCTTCACACACGATGTTATAAAGGCTGGCGGCACGGGCGAAAAAGAGACATACTATCGCTGTCTGGCTGGTGAAGATTATATTTGGATTTTTGAAAGTGATTTGGAGTTGATAAAATAAAACCGGACATTTTATGTCCTCGACATAATTCATCAAGCGGTTATATTATATGTATGAAAGGGAGAGATAAATGCAAGTAGGCGATTTAGTTACTTCACGGTATTGGGGAAGAGGCAACGTTGGAATGGTCATCGAGGTCAAGCCGAGCAGGTTCAGTTCCCAGACAAAGGTAGCGGTGGTAATGTTGCCAACAGGTGAGCGTTTTGAGCAGATAACGGCAAAACTGGAGATTGTAAATGAAAGTCGGTGATTTAGTTAAGCATCAAGTCTATGGATTGGGAATTGTAGTGCGGCAAAACGATGTTCATCAATGTCAAGCTCGATGGTATTGTAGCTGGGCTTCTTTTCCCGAAATCTATCATGCAATTTCAGAATGGAAGTTGGAGGTCATCAATGAAAGTCGGTGATTTAATTACATGGAAAGACCCTTCGCCTTATCACAGTTTGAGTGAAATTGGCGTTGTCGTTAAATACGATATTGATGGATATGTCTGTATTCAGTGGGCCGACGGGGGAATACTTAACAGCAGGTCGGTGGAACACGAAAGCGATTTAAAGGTGTTAGCATGAAAGTCGGTGATTTAGTAAAACATGAAAATTGGGGCCTTGGTCTTGTGACCGTTGAACACTGGGACGAAATTGAATGTCTTTCTGTTTTTAGAGTTGAGTTTGTCGATGGCGGCTGGTCCCTTGAGCGAGAAACAGAATTGGAGTTAGCAAATGAAAGTCGGTGATTTATTAGAACTTGATGATTATGGTGTTGGCACCGTTGTTGAAATCTGGTCTGACGCATTCGGTCGAAAGCACGCTTCCATTTGGATTGTCGCAGACCAAAGATACATATTTATTAATGATTGGGAGGGTTTCAATGAAAATAGGTGATTTAGTAAAGCGTTCAAAGGATTGGATTGAAGATGACCCAATGATGCTGACCGACATTGAGAAAAGAGAGGTTGGAATTATCACTGGCGTTTCTGACTATCGGGAACGGCGAACCACCGGAAGCGTGGTGTATATCGTTCACTGGCCGTCTTGTGGAATAAGCCATGATGATGCAGTTGATTTAGAGGTGATTAAATGAAAGTCGGTGACTTGGTTAGAGTGAAGGGACACTCTTGGACACTTGGACTTGTGAAAAAGAAAGGTCTGTCCGGAAGGTTGCTAATTGAATGGATTAATAACAGACAAAATCTTGGCAGACTTTGGCCAATCAACCTATTGGAGTTAGTCAATGAAAGTCGGTGATTTAGTGAGGTCAACGAGAACAGGCGACCTTGGGCTGATTGTTTCGGTCGAACTTAATCCATGGTGCGTTATCATTCGATGGGTAGATAATGGAGAAGAAGACGATTATGATTATGACCTTCGTGATTGGTTTGAGGTGCTGAATGAAAGTCGGTGATTTGGTTATAACCAACCCCCTGTTGGGCGGCGATATTGCCATCGTGGTCGAGCCTTATGATGCTCCCAAAAAGCTATGGACAGTCTTTTGGATAAAGGAAGGCATTAAGAGCCTTTGTCATGAAAAAAACATTGAGGTGTTGAATGAAAGTCGGTGATTTGGTTACCTTCACAGGGTGGACATCCCCCACTATACAAATTGGTGTTCTGCTTTTTGCTGAAAGGGGCGAGTTTGGACCCGGTCATGTTGTTGTTCGGTGGCTTATAGGAAGCCAAACCGGACAAGAAAAGGTCCATGCTTATAACGACATTGAAAAACTTTATTATAATTTATAAACCGGACATTTTCTGTCCTTTACAATATTAAAAATATAGGCTATATTATATACATGAAAAGGAGAGATTTATGAAAGTGGGTGATTTAGTTAGACTCAAACATTTCAAGGATGAAATCGGTGTTGTTGTTGATGTTATCGCAACCAATAAAACCATTCATGTCCAGCGCATTGATGGGGCCAAGTTGCTGCACCGTGACCCTACTGCTTTTGAGGTGATAAATGAAAGTCGGTGATTTGGTAAAGTTTACCTATAATGACAGTTTTGGAACGAACGAACAGACTGGCCTTGTTACATCAGTTGATGGTGATACAGTCTGGTGGATTGATACCAATGGCTATAAATCGTGGACCCATCGTTTGAACTTGGAGGTGATAAATGAAAGTCGGTGACTTGGTTGGAATAGGCTGGAACGGAAAGTTAAAGAAGCCGTTCGTTGCTGTGATTACAAGGGTCAGCAGCATTGAAGGCTATGCCGTCTTGGTGCTGGCGACTGGAAACAAAACATTCGCCCTGAAAAGCGATTTGAGGCGGCTCAATGAAAGTCGGTGATTTAATTATAAGAGAATACGATGGAATGGTCGCCATAGTCATCAATATAGACAGGCTGTATGCTGACCTCGTTAGAGTGCAATACTATGCAGTACCCAAAGAACATGAATATGGTGGTTGGCACTGCGATGAGTTGGCGAGCAGTTGGAGGCTTCAAGATGAAAATCGGTGATATAGTAATGGGAAACAGCATAATCCACAAGTCATATTGGGGCAGGATTGGAATCATCACCGAGGTATCCAAACACCTCGATGAACCTCGATATAGAGTTTGGTGGCCTGACGGTCGAAAGCATTGGCACGCCCCCACTCGCTTGGAGAAATTAAATGAAAATCGGTGATTTAGTCAAGGTCAAAGATAATCAACGGAATTATCAAGGCCAAATTGGTGTGATTGCCGAAGACATCTTCAACAAAGGCAAAGGCTTTAGAGTTTTGTTTTCAGATGGTCGCTTGGTTGCGAAACTTAAAATAAATCTGGAACTAATAAAAACGGACAAAAACTGTCCGTGACAAAATCAATCAACACGTTATATTATATATGAACCCCAAAGAAAGAGGTGACAAATGTCATGGACCGGAACAGTTAGATGCGGAGTATGTTATAAAAGCGGACACAATAAATCAGGATGTCCACGAATCGCACAAGAATATAAAGAATATCAAGACCTGATTGCTAAGTACAATGCTGCTAACCCTGATGAGCCTGACATCAAAGAAGGTCAGGGTTTGGATTGGGATACAAGAGCAGCAGTCGGCCTTAGCTATAAGCATTTGCGTGCTAAAGATGTTATTCAAACCAAGAAGAGAAAGAATACAACTCGCCAGTGTACCTATTGCGGAGACGTTGGACACAATCGTAGGACTTGCCCACCTCTCAAAAGTCATGTTGACCGACTGGTCAAAGCATCGGCACTATATAATGCAAAGGTCGCCAAAGCTTTTGAACTTTCTGGTCTTTATGTCGGTGCCCTCATTCAATATATGGTTGAAGAATATGACCATAATAAATGTGAATGGGTAAACGAGAATCGCATGGGCATCATCAGCGTTGTCAATTTGCAAAGCTATACTGTACTGAAATACTTGTTTTCTGATTATCAGTCCCACAGTTCTATTAAAGTTCGCTCGACTACTGGAAAGACCACCACCGTGCGCCCAGATTTCCCATCCAATGTCAAAGAGGAATTATTTATTGGAACCTCTTGGGGCACCAGCAGCGGCTATACCCTGCTGTCCTCCAAGGATACCCCCGTACCCCCGCATGTGTTTGATGAGAAAGAAGAAAGGAAGCGTATCAAGGGCTATTTGAAAGATGTTAATCAAAGGCAAATTGTCTCAAACTTGGAAGATAAACTCAAAACCTTGTCTGGTGACTTATGAGAGTCGGTTCTTTGGTAAAACACAAGAGGCGAGGGGTTCTTGGCTTAGTTACTAAGATATATGATGACTTTGAAGTCTGTTATGTCAAGTGGTCTGACAAGAATTTTGATACTCACGATATGCGAATGAGAACCCACCGCATCGAGGTGATTCATGAGTAGTTATATTCCAAAGGTTGGTGACTTGATAAGAGACAAGGAATACAAAGAGGACATGGGCATCATTGTGGAAGTGAACAAACGCAGCTATACCAATCGTTACAGGATTGTCAGCCCAAGAAGCTTATCTGTCAATTGGTTTTCACTTGATTATGTAAAGGATGAATGCGAGGTGGTTTGTGAAAGTAAAAAAGGGTGATTTGGTAACCTTGAAAGATTTAAAGATAGTTAAAAAAGACCATGTTGGCGTTGTCTTGGAGATTAGAAGAGATTGTTGTCATGTGTTTTGGTCAGATTGTCAATCAAAATATTGGTATAAAAAAAGAAAAACGGTCAAAATTTGACCTCGTAAAATTTTGTGAGGGGGTTATATTATATGTATGAAAAGGAGAAAAAAATGTCTGAACTTTCAAATGATATCGTAACCCTTCAAACCCAGCTTGAACAAGGTATCCGGAACGCCAAAGCTTTTGGCGGACGGTCCGGCCAAAGAGCCGAAAATGTCTTGTCTGATATGCTGAGATTCTTCAAGAAAAACAAGCGTTTAACTGTTGGTCAACGCCGATATGCTTCTTCTCTTATGGAACAGGTCAGCCCTGAGACTTTGAAAAAGCGTCAACAAGCTAATCAAGCATGGGCTGAAGAGTTGAAAGCAAATGAAACCTTGCAAGCTGATATTCTTGCAGTGTCAAATTACTATTTGGGTGCTGGTTATTATACTACCACCGCAAGAAATTGCATATCTTGGCTCATGGGCGGCGACCGTGCCGCTATTTTGCCACCGAAAGCCTCAGTCATCAAAATGATTAATAATCCGTATGCCGAAAAGGTGAAAATGAGCGCAAAGTCAAAGCCTCTTTGGTCCGTTGGACAGCTTGTCTCTTGTCGTTCGACTGCAAGCGGTCGATTTCATCTTGTCTCAGGCGATGGTCAATATTGGCGACATGCCGGTGATGGCGTTTATACCATCATTCAAGTCGATTCTCGCCCCATTGACAAAGCTTTAGCCTACAAGCCAAAACAAGGCGGTTCGCGCTACTATCGTCTGCTTATGCTTGGCTCTACCCGTGTTATTGATGTCATGGAGCGCGACTTGAAGAAGGTTCAAAAGAAATTATTAAAATAATTTCAAAACGGACATAATTTGTCCTCGCAATATTCTGTCAGTTGGTTATATTATATGTATGAAAAGGAGAAAAAAATGCTTAACTTTACTTTGGATGATGTTGGAATAACCTTAATTATGACTTGCATGTTCTTGTCTATTATTTTCTTAGCACTTCCATAAAACGGACATAATTTGTCCTTGCAAACTTCTCAAACCTAATTATATTATATAAGTAAGAAACAAACTTTAACCCTCGGAGTCATAAATGTCTATTGATTTTAAAACATTCCTCTCAATCGTTCCCCACATTCTCAACGCTAAATATCCTGTCCTGACCCGTGGTCGCCATGGTATTGGCAAGTCAACAGTCGTTTATCAGCTTGCTGAACAGCTTGGTCTTCCAGTTGTTGAACGTCGAGCCTCTCAAATGACAGAAGGTGACCTCTTGGGTCTTCCCAAAGTCAACAAAGGTGTCACTCAGTGGCTTGCTCCCGAATGGCTTCACACTGCTTGCAAAAAGCCTGTCATCCTTTTCTTGGATGAGGTGGACCGTGCAACAATGGAAGTCCGCCAAGGAATCTTTGAGCTTTGTGATTCTCGTAAAATCGCAGGTAAAGAGCTTCACCCTGATACTCTCATCTTCGCCGCCGTCAACGGTGGAGAGCATGGGGCGCAATATCAGGTTGGCGAAATGGACCCTGCCGAACTTGACCGCTACACTGTCTTTGACCTTGAACCTTCAATCGAAGATTGGCTCTCATGGGCGAAAAGTAAGGTTCAAACTGAGGTTTGGGACTTCATCAATCAGAACCATCAGCACCTTGAGCATAAAGAAGACTTTGAGCCTAACAAGGTTTATCCTTCTCGACGCTCTTGGGAACGTCTTTCAGTTACTCTTTCAGGTCTTGAAGAAGTTGAACATGGTCCAACTCTGTATCAGTTGACTTGTGCTTTTGTTGGCTTTGAAGCTGCTGTAGCCTTCAATGACTTCATGAAGAATTACGAACGTCAAGTCACAGTCGAAAACATCATTGATGAGGGCAAAATCGAGTTAACCGAAAACTGGAAAATCAATGACCATAACGCTTTGATTGAAAAGTTCAAAGCCAAAGGAACCTTTGACGGTAAACTTGAAGACAATCAGCTTCAAAATGTCGCTAACTACTTTGTCTCTCTGCCTTCTGAGATTGCAATGAGCCTTTGGCAAGCAATGGGTCAAAGTGAAAACGCTACTTATAACGTGGCTAAACTTCACTCTATCAAAGCTTCCAGCGGTAAAAAAGTTCAAGACTTCATTGTTGAAATCTTAACTGCAAAGTAAAAGCGGACAAAAACTGTCCTCGACAAATGTCGAGGACAGGTTATATTATTAATGTAAGGAGATAAAAAAATGGAAGAATTTAACATTGATAAACACACTTTTCGTCTTTTGCAGAATGAGCCTTTCTTTGCGGCACTTTCAAGACGTATTCACAAAGTTAGAACCACTGCTATTCCGACCGCTGGCGTTGCCATCAATAAAGAATCAGCACAGTTTGAACTTTATTATAACCCTGAGTTCATGGCTGGCTTGTCCGATGACCATAAGCTTGGCGTTCTTATGCACGAATTCTATCACATCATTTTTGAGCATGTGACTGGTCGCTTGCCACCGGAAGGTATGTCAACCATGTGGAATGTGGCTACTGACTTGGCTATTAACTCGCATCTTATCGGCAGACTTCCAAAAGAAGCTTGCATTCCCGGCGGCGAAGGTCCATTTGTAGACTATCCAGTCGGTAAAGCTGCCGAATGGTACTTTTCAAAGCTTCAAAACGATGACCAGTTTAAAAAAGACCCTCAAGATGGCGAAGGTCAAGGCGGACAAGGTGGAGAATCAGGCGATTCTCAAGACGGACAATCCGGTCAAGGCTCCGGCTCTCTTGAGGACCAAGTGTTTGATAATCATGATGGTTGGTCTGAAGCTGGCGAAGATGTTAAGCAGATGGCGAAAGAACGCATGAAACAAGCTGTTGCCGATGCCGCCAAAGAGGTCCAGTCATCTGGTCGCTCTTGGGGAACTGTTTCTTCAAAGACCCGTCAACAAATTATGGATATGATTAGTCCAAAGGTTGACTGGCGCAAGCTTCTGAGATACTTTGTTAAGACTTCACAACGCTCTAACAAGCGGTCAACTGTTCGACGCATCAACAAGCGTTTTCCTTACATCCATTCAGGAAAAAAGGTCACTCGCCAAGCTAAGATTGCAATCTCGATTGACCAATCGGGTTCAGTCTCTGACAAGATGCTTGCTGCTTTCTTCGCAGAGTTGAACGGTTTATCAAAATATGCAGAGTTCACAGTTATACCTTTTGATACTGAAGTGGCTGAAGACAAGGTATTTGTCTGGAAAAAAGGCCAAAAGAAGGTCTGGGAACGTGTCCTTTGCGGTGGAACCTGCTTCAATGCTCCGACAAAATATGTCAATAAGCAGAAGTTTGATGGACATATCATCTTAACCGACTTATGCGCCCCTAAGCCTGTGTCATCCAAATGTCAAAGAATGTGGATGACTGACACAGATAACGCTCGTAATCCTTACTTTCAAACCAATGAGCGAGTAATCGCCATTGAACCCTAAACGGACATTTTTTGTCCTCGACATTTGTCGAGGGCAGGTTATATTATATATGTAACAAGGAGAAATAAAATGAATGTTTGGATAGTAATTGACAGATATGACCATTCGGAAACACTCACTTCGGCTCATTTGACCGAAAAGGGCGCAATGATTAAAGCTTATTATATTTTGCTTGAAGCTCTTGATAATATTTGTGATTCTGGTTGTTACGACGAAGATGAAGCTGACAACGAGTTTAAAGAGGAATACCCTGATGCTTATGAGTTTGTTAAAAACAACAGACTGAACATCGAGGCCGCCAAGCTTGCCGACCTAACTAAATATGAATCTGATTTAGGCTGTTTTGTTGGCGAGTGGACTGAATGGTCAACCAATGTAGAAGTTCAAGTTGCGAGGCTACAAGGATGAAAAAAAGAACACGATTAAAACAATTGGCCTTTGGCCTTTCAGTGGCATCTATGATTTATGCCTGTCTTTTAATTCAAACCGTTCGGAGTCGAAAATATGAAAGTCGGTGATTTAGTAAGATACAAAAGCCCGAATAACCGTTGGACCGAAGCTTGGAAAGAGGTTGGTGTGATTCTTCGATGTATATCCGGAACTGATAAAGCAAAGGTTGTCCAATGGACAACAGGAACAAAATGCAGCTATCCAGAAAGAAACTTGGAGTTAGTCAATGAAAGTCGGTGATTTAATCAAATGGACAGACTACAAAGCTTCAGCCACCAATCCAATTGAAATGATTGGTCTGCTTGTGAAAGACTTAAAAGAAAGCTGGACAAAGAGAGGCCAAATTGTTGGAAGCGACACATGGCATGATTTATTAGTTCTTTGCGAAGGCGAGTATGTCTATTGGACATCATGGCAGTGCGAGGTGATAAATGAGTAAATTTAAAGTTGGTGACTTGGTTGAACTCTCAGCCGCTGGTGCTGGAATCAAGGCCAATTTCTTATGTCGTGGTGGTTATGGAATGGTTATGGCCATTGCCAAATGGGGCGCAAAATATCCCATCATTTGTCAATGGCCAACCAAGGACAGAATAGACAAAGAACACCGATTCAAAGAATATGAATTAAAACGATTAAAGGTCAAAAAATGACCGCTTACAGCTTGACAAAACTATCAAAACAGCTTATATTATATAAGAACAACGGAGAAAAAAATGAAAAATATTGATATTATTAGAGCATGGAACAATAACCGACCAGCAGGTAAGAGCAACAAAGCTCTTAGAACAGACGGTGACCGCTTGTGGTCCTACAGTCTTTGCATCGGTCGCTCTGATGAAGAGGGCAACAAAGTTCTCTTTGACTATACAAGCAAAGGCGGACATCCTGTGTCACAAACCACTTCAACCCATGTTGGTTTAGCAAAGCGGAACTCTTCCGCTGAAGTAATGCGGCCCCAAGTTGCTCGACATGCAGGTCTTATCAATTAAGACCGAGGGCATAAAAACAATTAAGCAAAAGTCTAACACTAAACAAAGGAAATAAAAGATGGCTTATCTCAGACCAGAAACAACAATATTCATGCAGAACAACGGACAACCAATTTATTCAATGATTGAAAAGATTGCATTCAGAAAGTACTGGGGAAAACGAAAAGACAAGAACACTGGAAAATGGGTTAAGGCTCGCAAGTCAATGCCCTTTGCAGTTTGTCACGTTACCCTCTCTTCAGACTCTGATATTCCAATCGGTGCTAAGTTCTTAATCCCCGGCTACCAGCTTCGCAATGTCACAATGAAAGGCGAGAAGATTCTTTGCTTCCATGACAAATATGCTGCTGAGTTTGCACAAGAGTATGGAAACCAATGGGTTCGACGGCTGATTGCTGAAGAAGAATTGAAGCTGATGAAAAAGTCCGACTGAGCCGCCGGTTTGGTCTGAGGTCATAAATAATAAAAGTTTAATAAGAGGTAACAATGAAAGTAGAAAGTAATATAAGAGTTGGTCAGTTAGTAAGGATAAAGAATGCTTCACCAAAAGACCAAGGTGTTTATCTTGTTGTTACAAAGCATGGAGAGAATAACGTGGAGCTTCTCCCTGTCACTGATAAAAAAATCAATGAAAGAAAATGGTGGCCAGCCGAAGGTCTATCTATCTATGCCTGACCGCTTATCTACTACTGCCCTGCCCTCCCCGTGGGGGGCGCGGGTGTCTGTGTGTTTGGGTGCGTTTTGTACCCTGTTGATAAATAAGGATTTTTTAGTTGTATGGTTATAGGCTGGATGAAAAGTGTGATATTTAATTGTTTGGGTGGATGGTTGGAGCTTATGGAGGTATTGAAAATGTGTCGATTTTTAGAGTGTATCAGGCCCCTGAACACTGTTAGTTTTCCGAACATCGTGCGGTATAACTGAATACATAGTATCGGGGATTCACAAAGTCCCCAGAACAAACCGAATATAATACAAAAAAGAGGTAAAAAATGATAAAAGAGATTAAAATGGAACGACCATCAAAATCAATTGCAGAGAGCGATAAGCTTGCACTTAACTTGTTCTTGTCCCTGTCGATGCAAGTGGTGATTAAACAGAAGTACAGAGAAGACGAAGGGCTGTTGTCTAAGTGGGCAGAAGACCAGATAGCACAGTCAGCACAATACATATTCCCTGTGCCCTTTGAGGCATAAGTCTTGACACACTCTTTACTCTCTATAGGGAAAGGTTAATACCAATGAAGACTAAGACAACGATTAGCAAAAGACAGAAAACTCTTGACACGCTATGGGTTCAGCTTGAAATCCAGCAGTGGGCTATCCGGATGAACCGAGAACAGACAAGACAGGCAAATAAAATAATGAAAACTATTTTAAAAGCGGACAAAAAATGACCGTGACAAATACGGTCAACGGGTTAAATTATATATGTAAGAAAGAAAACTCAGGAGAAAAAACTCAATGACTCGCACCAAGAAACTCTACTTCGCCGCTACCCTCGATATCATCTGCTGGACTGGATTAATCTGGTTACTTTTTTTCTAATCGGACATATTCTGTCCGCTTCTCATTTGACAAACCCTCTAAAATATGATAAATTATATATGTACCCTAAAGCTAAAGGAGCTTTTTTTATGACTGAACAATACCTTCAACTCCTCCCCGTTACTGCCGATGATATGCACCCGGACACCCCGAACCCTCAATTGATTATCGCGCTCAACCAGCAGCTTAACGAGCAAGCTGGCCGCATCACTGCGATGCTGCGAACCATCGAGGTCGACAACCCGAACCGTATCGGCTACGCTGATATCATGCACTGGAAAAGCCGCGCTACCTACCTTCGCAACGTCGGACAAGCTAAGGCCGCCCGTGACCTTGAGAAAGCGCAGGCTCTCAAAGAAGCACGCGAAGCTGATGAGGACGAAGAGTTTACCGCTGGCTATGAAAACTTCCTTGCCACCGAGTTCAACGCTCAGGCATAATCCAGTTACTACCTACCTTTCCACCCACCCCTATCCGTAACACACCGTAACAAAGAGACTAATATGATTACTATTACCAACGTTAACAAATGGACCCCTGCTATCTATAAATCAGAATCACCTGTCAACTGGACCAAAGAACGTAACAAGTCAGAGAACTTTCGACAGGAGCGCAGCGCAAAGCAAATTAAACGAAACAACGCTGTTTTAATTTCGGCTAAATGAAGGCGGGGGGTCCTCCCCCCTCCCCCCTACTCCTCGGTATATATGAGTTGAAATAAGTACTTAGAAAACAGGGGTTTATGCGTGGCGCGGCATGGTACATTCACTATCGCCGCCAAAATTTTGAGAATTTAGCTTTTCCGAACAGTGTTTGCTAAAACTCCCCCGGACAGCGGTCACCAAAATGTCGCATCAGTGAAGATTCCCCGGACTACTTACATGTCCGAGAGGTGAAAAATGAATTTTATTATTGAAAGTTGGGACTTGATTTGCATATTCGTAATGTCAATAGCAATAGGACTAATGTTATGCAGTTAGTTGGATTTGTAAAAACTATTTAGTAGAGTAAAGAGGGGAGCCCAATGAAAGAAGTTAGAGTTATTGAGAATTCGCGTATTCCGCGACTATTGTCCATATTCATCAGCATACACGCAATAACATTATATCCGTTTATTATATGCCGAACAGTGTTGGAACCGCGTGTGCGAAGCCATGAGTTCATTCATATCGCCCAGCAAAAGGAACTATGGGTGTTAGGTTTTTATATTTTATACGTGTGGTATTGGGCTAAGAACTTGCTGTGGCACCGGATGTCTTCTCAGGATGCGTACTACAATATCCCCTTTGAGAAAGAGGCTTATGAGAATGAGCACGATGATATCTACGCTTTAACGAGAGATAGAATGGCGTGGAAAAAATATAAATGAAAATAACCAACAAACAACTTAAAAAGATGATTCTTGAGGAACACATTGCTGTCCTTCGCGAATATTGGGGTAAGGAGATGAAAAAACTTACTTCTTTATGGAATAATGGAAAGGGAGAGATTAAAAACATGAAAATGGTTGTATATTCTCTACCGGGCCTTGGAATGAAGAAGTTAGAGGATCTTTGGCCTGAAGATGTTTTTGTCTTTTACACGCCGAATTTGCGGGATAGATATCTTCGTATTGTCTATGAATCACAAGATATAGCCGATAAGGCGTTATCTTTCTTTGAAAATTTTGAATCCTTTCCGAAGTGGCATTCTCCCGAATCGGGCGTAATCATGTATGAGTTGCCGAGTATAAACATAGGCCAAGAAGAATTTCCCGAAGCCCGAACAATTGATCTTTTGGCACTTGCCGTTTCTGGTAATGCGGGAGGTATGGGGCATACTTTGATAATGGAAGAACTAATAAATAGAGGTTATGTTGGTCCCGTTCCTTCCCCGCGACAACCGGTTGCGTGGGCTCAAAGAGGATTGGGTTATCATTTTTTTATTGACGAGAAGGGTTCCGTTAAAAAAATAAAAGAATTGTTTAAGATGGATTCTCGCGATCTTGAACGTTTACAACAAGAGGCATAACAATGGAATTGATCTCCACTTATTACTGCAAAGCTAGCCAAGTCGGCTATCATGGAAACCTATTCGGCGGAAGAATGCTTGCATGGTTGGATGAGGCCGGGGCGGCTTTTGCTTGCCAAGCTTGTGATACCCCCCGAATGGTAACTAGGCATATATCGGCTGTAACCTTTGCAAAACCCGTCCGTCCGGGACAGATCATCAAGATATACGGGGAAGTGCTGAAAGTCGGTAATACGAGCATTACCATCCGTCTAGAGGCACGTAGACATAGTGTGTACAATGGATCTCAAAGATCTGTATGTACAATTGAGATGGTATTCGTGCGAATCGACGGTGATGGGGAACCTGTACCTTTAACGGAAAAGGTGCGAAAGAAATATGATTGCAATAAAGGTAAGTAAAAAAATTTTGGCGACAAAAAAAATGCGAAAAAAAATGCCGATTTGAGAACTATTTATGGTATGATTAAAATTAAAGTCAAAAAGACTCAAATGATCAACGAGGCTCTCACTGGGCTTCAACTGCCCGATATAATCAACACCAAAATCATGGAAGATGTCACCATCAATGCGAATGCACAAGAGACTTTTGGTAGGTTTATACGTGATTGGGCATGGAATTGGTTCTTGACAACTGGGCCGAGAGATTTGTTCGGAAGTATCGTGTGGCGCGGACATAACATACAAATAGTTTTAAGAGAAATATTCGGTGATCTTTATAAAATTCATGGCGGAAATGTAGAAGATTTAAAAAAACCAATAAATGCTTATCATGATGGTCTGCCAAGGTGGTTAAAGAGACTTACCCAAGGAAACCCAGACAATACTGATGTTGAAAAATTCCTCAACTACATTAAAAATGAAATGGGCGGAGACGCTGATATAAAAACAACGGCTGTTTTTGATTTTCGCTCACTTTATAAAAGTTTATGGAGTGCAGGGAGCAGCTTTTATGAAAGTGTAGATCCATATGGAGGCCCTAAAGGAGATCCGTTGGCCGGAGGTGCGCCGACGTATTCTTATCCTTGGAAACTTGTAAGAAGGGCTACTAAAAGCGCGAAAAAAGCATATAATAAGAAAGGAATTCCACGATTTTATCAACTTGTTGAGGATGAAGCTCAACGAGTTTATTTAAGAATGTATAATAATGCTACCTCAAAAAAAAGAGTTAGAGATATTATAGATTTTTTAAATGAAGGCGAACAGAATTGGGTCGAAATTAATAAAATTCTAAAAAATCCGCAAAAGTATCACAATAGAAATGAAAGTGGAGAATTAATACCTCTTGGACAAAGAGATTCTTTGGATGGAATTGAAGCCTTCATACAAGCGAATAAGTATAACAAGCATTATGAAACTCGTTGTTCGGATGTTTCATCGGAAATAGCCCCGGAAGGATCGCCATGCATCATGAAAGAGTATGATGATGGTTTCTTTTGGTTTAGCCGAGGATCATCTTCGTGTGATCGATTCGGAAAAGAAGGTCGGAATTGTGGCAGTGGTGCTGCTGTTCTTATTGATCTCCAAAGGAAAGTCCATCGAGGAGAGAATTATAGGCGAGGCTGGTATGTTGGAATAGATTATAACGAACAACATGGTATTATAAATCAAATTCTTGGACTTGGCAACACTTTCCCAAGAGAAAAATATTGGACTTATATAAAAGATTTTATTGATACTTATGATATAAAAGATGTTGGAAAAACGGCATTCGATCATTTGAAAGATGAAGATGAAGTGACAGATGAAGAAACTTATGAATTTATTATGTCTGTCGGAAATGATGCTGTAAAAAATAAGTGGACCAAAAGAAAAGAAAGAAAAGAAAAATCGGGGGAAGATATTATTGAAATCTTAACCCAACGTACCGTAGCAGGAGGGGGCATTATGGGTTATGAACAACATCCTGATGTTTTGCGCTGGACGGGAGGCAGAACATTCTACGACAGACGGCGTGTAGGACCAGTAACTGCTCAACGTTTTTTACAGACAAGGCTTAATGATTTTGAAGATGATGGTTTAGATACCCTAACTCAACTTGAAATAGCACAAATGAATACCATAGTTGAAATATATGGTTTTGAGGGGCTTCGACTTGACTCAACAAACGCGGTTC
>Ga0098044_1000421_pt1 | contig 22413 bp, 17 predicted proteins | sample 10_taG_FD_75053 | JGI IMG/M metagenome (GOLD analysis project Ga0098044, IMG submission 75053) | Marine viral communities from the Subarctic Pacific Ocean - 10_ETSP_OMZ_AT15264 metaG | ecosystem: Environmental > Aquatic > Marine > Oceanic | place: Pacific Ocean | collected 2015-01-16 | reverse complement strand
TGGTGTCTAAGGTTGATAAGGATATAAAGCTCATCGATGGCATTCTATATCCCAGTAAAAATCCAAAACACCATGTAGAACAAGCAATCATGCGATACTGCATTACAGACTGTTGGATAAAAACAGGAAACAAAGAACAAGGCACTAACTTCACACGAGCCGATTATCATAGAGATTTGAAGGCTGGTTTGAGAGGCCTGTCTATGAAGCTTCCGGAAGGTAGCACCGCCGATTATCGTTTTCCCTTGGTTTTCTTTATAGACGATGAACGGATACTAACACATCAGCTCATGTCGACATGGCATTCAATCAATCTCCACATGCAAGCTGGTGGTAATGCCAAGACAGAGGTCGGACTATGTTTCAGTCTAATTACTTGAAGCATCTGTCTCTCAGTCCCTTGGCTCTTTGGTCATGGGACACTCACTATGCTCCGACCCGCCACCCCGATATACCCCGAGCAAAACCCCCTTGAACAGCCTTGTCTAAAGCCGTTGACCCTTTAGCCCTTGAGCCTTTGGGTCGCCAGCCGTAGACAAGCCGTTTCAGAATTTACAATTTTATTATGTGATTGCCGCGACTATCGAGTGGTCAATCAGTGCTTTCCATTCGAGTGGTAGGCAGATATCGATGTGTTCCCAGCGACAGTGAAATAAATCTTCGACATTGATGCGTTCCCAGCCCCTTTCATTGTAGAAATCGCAGACTGCCATCAACACCTTAGATACTATCTCTTCTTGTGTCATGTCATTGTATTCATAATACTCTTTGGCTTGTTGAATGATGTAGTCTGAGTGATTTAGGTATTCAAACATCACGTCCAATGCCTCACCGAATAGAGGGCAATCTTCGTTGGGTTCGAGGTTTATGCGTTGAAAGAAGGCCGCAGATATCGGTCCTCTGTGAGCGGGGTGTAGATGAAGGGTGGTTTGTTCAGCCATTTTGTTATCCTTTGATTTAGGGTGGTAGATAATGATTGTAATATCCAATGGATATGGTTATATTATATCATAAAAAAAAAAGTTTTACACGAGTTTATAATAAAATAAAATAAACATATCTCGTGTAATATATAGTAGTATGTGGTATAATATGGTTATAGCGACAAGGCAGTCTAATGGGGATAGGGGCCCAACCAAGCTAAGCTTAGGGTCTGGGCAGAGGCACAGCGTATGCTCCCCCAAAAAAAATCCCAAAAAAATTCTCGACCAAAAAAATCGGAAGGGAAAAAAGCGGGATATATATTGTTATGGACCCGTTTTATCGCAAGCATATTATATTAGAGCCTCAAAAACTGGAATGGCTTCTAAACAAATTGGAAGGAGGGATTGATGTCGAACTCACCAAAGAGAAGCACGCCCTCCTCTCCGCAACGTTGGTGGCCTGGGATACCCTTCCCATGGACCTTCAAACCGCTGTGTGGGAATACGACGTTGAAAATCGCGGATATAAAGATATCGCCCAAAAGGAAGGCGTTGCCATCAGCACGATATGGAAACGTCGACAAAGGGCAATCAAGAAGATGAGAAACTATCTTATGAAAAATCACAAGGAGCTTATTGATGCTTGTATCAGATGAAGAATATAAAAAGAAAAAGAAGAACCAAACCTATCAGGCCAAATTGAAATCAGCCATCCACAATGGTGATTTGGAAGGGATTATAAAATCAGTAATGTTGTTAGCCATCAAGGCAAATGATATTGAAGATTGGAAAGCAAGTCCAAGAACCTTTATGGAGCTTACACAAGTAATGCTCAAGTATAGGTCAGAATTTGGTCAGGAAGATATATCAGATATCCTCAGAGTAATCGAAGGTGGGAATGAATAAGGTTTCCTATCAATTGATGGAAAAGCTCAGGAAGGACCCACGGACGTTCTTCCGCTTCCTATATATATTAGACAAGAAAACAAACAAAATGGTGCCATTTCAGCTCAATGGAGAGCAGGAGGAATTATTAGATGCCCTTACCAAAGAAAAAAGAATTATCGTCCTCAAAGCTCGACAAATCGGATGTTCAACGCTTGTCCGAGCTTATTTCCTCTGGAAGCAATACACAAGCTCAGAGCCAACAACCCACGCAATCATTAGCTATACACGAGATAGTGCCGACCACCTTCATTCAATGGACAAACAGTTCTATCTCAAGCTCCCACGGCCCCTCAAAAGGAAGCTTAGCAAGAGCAGCAACAGGACCTTGCAATTTGCTGACACGAAAGCCAGCCTTCGAAGTTTCACAGCAGGCGGAAAAGCCGGTGCAACAAGGAGTTTCGCTTTCAACAGCGCCCACATTTCAGAATTCGCCTTTTTCGACGACCAAGAAGACCTGCTCGCAAACGTCATTGCCTCAGTCGGAGAAGGACAAATAGTTATAGAAACCACTCCAAACGTCCCTGGAGATAAATACCATCAGTTGATTATGAATAGTCAAATGAATGGATGGTGTCTTCAGTTCTTTCCCTGGTATAAACATAAGAACTATTCAATGAAGTCTCGGTTTCATCAGGATAGCATACCAAATATGGACGCTGAGGAGGAGTTATTACAAGAGACCTTAGGCCTAACCAAAGGACAGATGTATTGGCGTCGGACCAAGGTAAATTCAATAGGATTGGAAAAGTTTCGAAGGGAATTCCCCTCAACAGTTGATGAAGCTTTTCTGAGTAGTAGTAATCTATGGTTTCCAACAGATGTGATAGATGGGCTGGACAGGACCGACACCGGTAGAGGCCCTGACCATTATATTATCGACGCACGAGAAGACGATAAATACGCTATGGGGGTTGATGTAGCCTCAGGGGCCGGAGGAGATTATTCGACAATTACTGTCGTTAGCCGGACAACCTTACAGCCCGTCTATCACTATCGTTCAAATACCATTTTACCCCATCATTTTGCTGATGTAGTATTCGAAAAGTATTGGGAATTCGGTGAACCCTATACAATAGTAGAGCAGAACGGAGTAGGTGAGGTTATTATCTCACGTTTACGAGAATGGAAGATAAAGAACTTGTATAAGGACGATAAGGGAAAATATTGGAGAACCAATAAGCATAACAAGATACGTATCTACGACCATCTAAGGGACCTTATATGTGAGGGTGTCATACAGTCAGTGCATAAAGACCTATGGTCGGAGATGAGAGTTATTGAAACAGGTGATAATGGAGTTCCAAATGCTTGTGTAAAAGGTTCTCACGACGACCTATGTATGTCTACGGCGTTAGCTTTATGGGGAGCCAAAATCAAACCGGCTCCTTCTTTTTATCAGGTCAAAAGGGAGATGATGGAAGAGTTCAAACGAAAGCAAAAGGCACGAAAGAGAAGAAGCTTCGGCCCTTTACCTTTCAAGCCAGCAGGAGTAAAATATGGGTAAATTTGACCTAACACCTCAAATACTCAGTGCCATTGTCAGTGGCCACAAGGATTATTGGGACCACCAGAAGAACGATATGTATAAATATAAACGTGCATATGAATGTAAATTCTGGTCTGGTGATATGTTAGACCCAAGCCAAATAACAATTCAAACCTCAGATGCTTATGGCTTTGTTGAAAGTTATATCAGCTCTTTATTTACTAAAAACCCCGGAGTGGTTGTAAAGAACGGACTAAAAGGTGCCGGGGATGTCAAGAAGGCTATGGCATTGGCCAATGATTTTTTGGTCAAACAAAGAAGTCCCATTGAAGATGCTTCTCGCCTTGCCTTGATTTACCCCAACTCCTTTATGAAATTATATCCGAAGGACGCTGATAATGTCTACGATAGAGTAGATATGATTGCAGTTGCACCTTGGCAAATCATTGTTGATAGGAATGCACCCAGATGGGAGGATAGCAGATTTGTAGGGCATCATTATTATATGTCTCTACCTGCAGCTATTCAGCGTTTTGGAAACAAAGAATTCAAGTCAGTTCAATGGGAACAATATTTCGACCGCTTTATGGAAGAAAAGAATGAGGAAATGCAGACAGCTGGTGATGGTGCCTCTATGTTCACGTATGTAGAGATAACAGAATTCTATGACCTTCAAAACGATATGTTATATTTTTATACACCTAACTGGAAACAAGGAAATAAGTTCTTGGAAAGAGGACCAATCCCTTTCAGGTCGGTAGATAATGCACCAATCGTTCCAATTGTTCCGTTATATTTCAATCGATTGCCTGAAAAACCAATGGTTGGTTATTCGGCAATGCGTAGAATATACGACCAGGTTTTTGAAATCAATATGATTAGAACCTTTCAAGCTAATGCAGTTAGAAAATGTAGTCGTCAATACATTGTAAAGAAAGGAATATTAGACGAAGACCAAATAGCCCAGATTACAAGTGGTATTGACGGGTTATTTATAGAAATAGACGATGAGGATTTGGCTGGTGCTATCAGACCTTTACCTCAAAATCCTACCCCTCCAGAATTGGAGAGCTACTATAGGCAGGTGCAAGATGATAAAGACCAAGGAAGTATGTTGGCGCCTTTTACTCGAGGCGAAGCGACACGAGCATCAGCGACGGAAATCGCTGCTCTGGCTGCATACACAAGCACAGAGATTGGAAGACTTGCGAGAGAAAGAGACCACGTCATCGAAGCAATAGCCAAGTGTTATCTCAGTATCGTTAGTTTGTATATCAATGAAGAAAATATTAGAGACCTTATTACAGTAGATGGGGAAACATTCGTCATAACACCTGATGACCTACAAGAAGAATTTTATATTTATGCTGTCGACCAAGCTTCGACACCTATATCAGAAACTGTAAGGAAAAGAGAATTTATACAATCTATTCCTTTATTACAAAACCTTGGAGTTCCACCTACAACTCTTCTAAAAGAATTGGTAAACGCATTAGGATTACCTGATTATATTGTAGAGGAAGTAATGGAAGCCCAAAGACAACAACAAGCCGCCCCACCTATGGGTCCAGGAGGAATTAGTGCAGGTGAGGCGGGTGGTGTCGAAATCAATCCAAATGCACAAGAAAATATTTCAGCTGCACAATTTGGGGCACCGACTGGACCCGCTAATCTCAATATGCCTGGCGCAAGGAGCGTATAATGCCACTATATGAATTTCAATGTAAAGACTGCAACTATGTTTTCGAAGAATGGTGCACATTCGACGAAAGAGAAGCCTTCCCTAAAGAGAACAAATGCTCTTGTGGAGGTGAAATTTGGCAGAAATGGGGAAAGATTGCAAGACACAGTTCTTGGGAAAGCACCGGAAAATTTGGTGTAAATGGAACTTATAATCGAGGATTAGGTTGTGTCGTCTATTCTCAAAAAGATTTGGAACAAAAGGCAGCAGCTAAAGGCCTTATTCCATACCATGAAGCCTATTCTGGCACATCATGGAATTCACACACAGACCAAGTCATGCACAAGGAATGTGAAAGATTAGAACAACATGAACGGACATTAGTAAATTATAAAGACAATGTCGATAAGTTTGGAAAAACTGAAGAAGGAATGGGACGAGCTGCCGCCGAAACCTTTACAGTCGAACAGATGAAAGAGACTGGTGCGATGGAAAAATCTATCGTCCGTCGCGATAATACACCAGATAAATAGGAGAATATCATGGCACTCGAAATAAAAGATGAAATCACAGAAGAGTTTCTGGCAACTCAACAACCGGTAGCACCGCCTCCCGGAATGCAAGAGGAAGCAATCAAAGCTGATGCATTGGAAACCCAGCTATTTGAAGAGGTTTCTCCAATAGGTGATTATTCTAAAGACAGTTTGAATATTTTAGTTAGAGGTATCAACAAGGTATTGAAATTCTTTCCTGGTTCAGATGAAGTAGAAGGCTTCGACCAGGGAATAGAAGACGAACCAATTCCTGAAAGTGTTGTTAGACCTCTCGGTATGATTATATCAGCAGCAACCGATTATGGATGGGAAGATATTTTTGCATTAGCAGATTTAGAAGATGACCGTTCATTGAAAGAAGCTGCTGGTAAATTGGATGCTTTATCTAAAGATACTGCATTCCGTGCTTTCTTAGCCAAACCTCAACCAGACGAAGTTATCGTTGAAGAGGTGGAAGAGGAAGTTGTTAGTGTTCCTCCACCGGTGTCCCCAGCTCCAGTAGTTGAAGATGTCGATGAGGAAGAATTTATAATGTCCAGAATGATATAGGAGAAATAATGGATAACTTAGAAACAAGCAATACAGGCACTTCTGAGGTATCCGATAACGTTGTCGCAAAAGAAGCCAACGTCATTGGAGAAAGCTCAGATAATAATGCCAAAACAGAAAAATTTGATAGAAGTGTCCGCGGTATTAGAGATAATATTGGGGAAGCCTTAGATAAGGCAATGGATACTAATCCCGAACTGAATGTGATATCTAAATCAGTCTCGATTGATGATATAAAAGATGCAAATCTACCTGCAGGGGACCATAAAGGGATTGATTATAATAAGGTAATGGAAGACCTACCAGCTGATGCACAGAAGCTATTAGCTAATATAAGGAAATCCTATACTCAAAAAACTCAAGAACTATCAAAGATGAAAAACGATTTGCAAAGTCAAATGGCTGCTTTTCAAAATCAAGAAACTATGGATAAGTTCGAACAACTAAGCCAAAGAAATACAGAATTAGACCCTTATGATACAAGGTCTTTTGAAAACCGCATTGAGGAAGAGGTAGCACGCAGAATGCAAGCTATGATGAAACCAATGCAAGAACAGTATCAATTACAGCAACGAAAAGCAAAACTGGACAGCTGGACTGCACAAAATCCAGACTACACTGACTACAAGACAGAAATCGTTGGACTGCTAAAGGGAAATAAAAGTCTTGACCTTCAATCAGCATATTATATCGCTAAAGGTAAAGCCAAAACCGCAAAAGCAAAAGAATTAGAGGCGGAAGTGGCAAGATACAAAGAAGCGGCACGTAATTATGGATTGAAAGTAAGTGCCGGAAACACTATCACTGGCAAAAAACCACCTACAGGATTGAGTTCATATGACCTATATAAATGGGTTCGTGCTCAAAAGGAAGGTAAATAGTGAAAAACAGTCTATATATAATAGAAAAGGCCCTTTCGTCGCACTATGAAAGGATAACCTCTGGACCCGAAAGGACAATCCTCAGTGTAAATCAAATCAATAATAAAAACAAGCTAAATTCAAGAGGTAAACACAATGGCTATTAGTAATGCGATACTGTCCTCAACGCTTCGGATTTTGTTAGATGAGGAGGTCGACAACCTTTTCAAGGCGACACCTCTTCTTTCTCAAATGAAGAAAAAGGGACAAATTGACTTATTCGACGGCGGGCAAAAGCTCGACGTTCCACTAATCCTTGCAGAACACTCTTCAATTACTCAGCTTGCAACCGGCTATGAACCTGTAAATCTTGCAGTTTCAGATGCTCTTCGAAACGCTTCTTACGAATGGTGTGATTTTGTCGCTCCTATCGTAATCACTCAAAAGGAAGAACTTTCCAATAAAGGTGAGCGTGCTATCGTGTCTATCGCGGAAGCTCGTATGAAGTCAGTTATGGGGATGTTGCAACGAGAATTTGAAAAGCAAGTAATCGCAGGGACTTCAACAGTTCTTACTGAACTCAATACTTTACAAGGTGCAACACTTGCATCCGGTTTCTTAGAGCATGATGCATTCGGTGCACAGACCAACTCAGTTGGTGGTATATCGAAAGCGGCTTTCCCTAATGATTACCAGAACCAAGTGGAACAGTGTGCGGCAGGTTTTGCTACAACTGGTATTAGAGACTTGACTGACCTTTATATTTCGTGTCAGAACAGAACTCCAAATGCTGGTGCTCCGGACCTTATTCTTGCATCACCAACGATGTATTCATTATACAAATCACTTCTTTATGCAAACGAACGTTTCATCGGAGAAGATACACTTGACGGCGGTAGGTTAGCTCTTGCTTTCCACGGTGCTCAGATGTATGTCGACCCATTCTTGCCAGCAGGTGCAGCCGCTCCTTCTACGCAAACAGTTTCGGCTTACTGTCTCAACACTGACTACTTACGTCTTGCAATGGATACAGACGCTAATTTCAAAATGGATGATTTTGAAAGCATTTCTGGCTACTGTGCTCGTTCAGCGAAAATTTATGTTCGCGTTCAGCTCTATGCTCAGCATCTTGCTTCTCAAGGTCTTCTTTGCAACGCAGAAGCATAAGGGGGATATCATGTCAACAAGCACACTTATTCAAAAGTTATACGGTGCCGATGAACTTACAGCCTCACCGAGCGTAGGAGAAGGGAATTCCACCCAATCCAATCGCCAAAAGGTTGAACGTTTTCAGGTAGCTCCTTCAACAGCAGCCGCTACAACTCTTACCATCGCAGCTGGGGACCTTGTGTCTCTTGATGCAGTAAATGGTGGAGATGGTCTGGTCGCAATGCAAGTAGTAAAATCAGCCGCCACAAGAGGAACACACATTGTTGGTGTTGCTATTACTGGTGGAACATCTGTTTCAGATGCAGCTGGGGACCCTCAGTCTGCTGATTTTATTGATGTATGTGTATCAGGTCTATGTGAGGCCAATATTGAAGGTAAGAACCAAGCTGGTAATACTGCTATCAACGCTGGAGATTGGTTGGTCGCTTCAAACGTCACGGGTGTATTTTATAAATTCACCATCGGCCAAGAAGCAAAACCAGACGCAATCGCAGTAGATGATGTCGGTAGTGGAGCATCCGATACAGCTACGGTTATCTTGCTACCACATTGGTTGTAATCTAATAACTCGTATCCGCTGGCAGACCGGTTAGTCTGCCCTGAGGTCTTTAGGCATTCCTCAGCTCCTTTGATGAACAGTAGTCCCGGCTCCGTGGGCTATGGGTAAAAACGGGCTTTTTATTTTCAGGAGTTATTAGATGAATTTGAAACAGATAAGGGAAATGGTTGGTAGCATCCTTGATTACGACCCAAATATTGTATCATATAAAAATGAAGTCAATAGGGTAATCAATGAATGTTATCGAGAGTTTATAAACCTACATCCTTGGCCATTTAGCCAAGCAACAGTTGATGATTATGCATTACCTGATATCAGCGCTACTGGTTTATCCACAACAGCTCTGACTGCTGGTGATAAATCAATATCAATTACAGGTATTGGGGATAACTATCTCGGCTGTGTTGTTCAAATATCTGGCGCTATAGATGATGAAGATAATGGAGAATTTTATATTACCAAAATCAGTGGTCTTACCTGCTATTTAGAAAAACTGGTAGCTGGACGAAAACAACCACAACATCACACCCAATGGTTCGGATGGAAATCATCAAATGCCGGAACAATTACTGCTAAGGTAATGCAGAGATATTTGCCTCTGCCAATCGATTGTGATTATCCAGTAGCATGTAATATAAGGAACCCGATTGAAGCAGGTAAAGCCGGATATAAATCTCTTTATCAGCTAACAAGAAGACGGGACGAAGAACTAAATCTAAAGATAGACTTATCAGGTTCTCCAACAGATTGGATAGCCTATGATACAGCACCAGATAAAATATGGGAAGCCAGAGATTTTCCAGCATATGCAGCAGATTTTGTAGTTTCAGAAGCAGGTGTCGCATCTAACTTCTGGCCACAAGGGGAATATCAATTCAAATTCTGCTATGTATTCAATGGTGTATGTGGGCCTCTTTCAGACCCAATAGATTTTGTAGTTTCTTTAGCAAATGCAGGTCTAACATTTACGACAAGAGATACAACTCTCAACAAAATGTATGGCCTTAGAAAACGATTTTTTGTTCGCTTGAAATCCGTTGGTGGATATTCAGACGAACTATTTAGAGATGTATCTGCCTACTATACTGGTGTCGGCAACACTGGTTCAACAGGTGCTAAATTCGTAGAAATTGAAGATAGTGATGTTTCATACGATTGGCCAAGACTTACTATCGACCCATCAAATATGGGCTGGTGGAGGTCATTACCAAGAGCACCAGAAAATGAAGGTAGATGCTGGCGAATTAGATTATATCCGAGGCCACCAGGTCAAGAGGCAAAAAACCGATTTGGTATGCCTATTAGAGTTAGATATGTTCAATCTCCAAATATTATGATAGAAGATATCGATTATCCAGTATCACCACCTGATACACATCGATACCTTGTTTATAGAAGCTGTGAAGAGCTTTTCCAAAAGTTCAATAATGTATCACAAGCAGAATTTTATCGTCGCAAGTCAGATAAAGAACTGAGAAGAGTAGAACAAAAACATCTTACAACTCCTGCAGGTCCTCATATAAAGAATGGATACCGTGTCGGACCGGTTTGGTCAAAACCTTTCGTCACGCTTACCCATACATAGAGGAAATATGAGACAAAGTGGAAAAAAGGAAGTAGCTAAAATAAAAGGAATGTTTCAGGGAAAACCTACCCCTGAAGACGCTTGTAATCAAATGGCCAATTATATGTTTGATGACAAGACCAAGAGTTGGCATAACTACTTTGGATGGGAAATATATTTTACTGGAGAGCCACAACACAGTGCTGGTGGACCTTATCCTAAGAATGGACCGATTTGGTCCTTATATTCTTTTAGCAGTAAAAACGGTGCTAAACAACATATTCTCTTTCAGCAAGAAAGTGATTTATATGAAGTGAATGGTTCAACCAAGAAATGTGTCCAAGTTCAACCAGGTAGAAAGCCACCAGCTCAGAGTGATTATCTAACATCCTATACACCTTTTGGCAAATATGTTGTTATTGCAGACGGTAATAATTCCATAGTCAAATACAGAGGTGGAAACAAGTTATTCCCAGTTGGTTGGCCTGAAGCACCTGGTCCTATTAGTCCACGAAGTCCTGGTTCAAATCCTGCCTCTTTAGGTGGTGGATATTTTTTCGATAGCTCAGAAGATTATATCAAACGAAATGCTTCTGGTCTTCCAGTAAAAATAGAAAGCGAAAACTGGCCCGGTCTGGGGACAGCAACCAAAGACGAAAAGAATAAATATTTCTATAAGGTTAGCTTTATAAATGAGACTGGTTCTGAAAGTCCTATTAGCCAACAATCAGATGCAGTAAAATGGACAACAACAGAATTTGCAGTCGATGGTGTAAATACTACCTCAAGGACAGGTGTATTATTATCTGGAATTCCCACAGGACCAGAAGGTGTGGTAGCCAGAAAGGTATATCGAACTAAAAACAATGCGACCACATTTTTCTATGCATTTACAATCTATGATAATATTACTCAAGAAGGTGTTGATTATCTTGAAGATGACCAATTAGGGGATGAAGCACCTAATCCATCTGATAGTATTGTTATGCCATCTCAGATGCCAAGGTTTGCAGCTTCTTTTCAAAATTGTTTATTCATTGACGGTGGAAAGAAAAATCCAAGTAGGATATTCTATTCTAATCCATTACAAATGGATAGCTATTCAGCCTCCTCGTATTTTGAAATTGGGAATAGGCAGGGTGGCGATATAACTGGCTTGTTTCCATATTATAATAACCTATTTGTTTTCAGAGAAAGAGCCATAGATGTTATCTCTGGGACACCTGGCAACTTCCAAGTCAGTCCTTTTATTCAAGGTGTAGGATGTAAATCACATGCTACAATTGATGCAGTTCCAGGAGTTGGAATATGCTTTTTAGCAGAAGACGGGATTTATGCAATTCAAGGAAACTTTACAGGCTTTGAATTGAATATAACAAAGCTATCTACTCCCATTGATTTACTATCAGAAACTTGGAGTAGAAGCGGAATGAAAAGAGCAGTCGGTCAATACTGGCCGCAAGCTAAAGAATATCATTGCTATATTCCAGACAGTGGGTCAGACCAAGTAGGTCTTGGAATTGTTTTACATGAAAATTTTGGTTGGTCAGTTAGAGATGGTTGGCCAGTCGGATGTTGCACGGTGGATTATGATGGAAACTTTATTTTTGGACATAAGTTGGGTAATGCCAATCAGTATAATACTCTTCCAAGCGGCACTGCTGTTGGGAATGGGCTTATGGTTATCTCAGGAAAAAGACAAGCTGGCTACGTTGTTAGCGAGCCATCGCCCGAAAAGGAAATCATACCCGCTCCTGCGCTCACATCCACATTCAGAAGCCAATGGCACGACATGGGATATGACCCGGCCAAAAAGCAGATAAAATATTTATATATCTATGCCTATACTACAGGCCAACAACAAGTTCCGATAAGATGGTATAGAGATGGAGATTGGAAAGCAGAATTCGACCAATATGCAGTCAATCCATCTACTTCAATGGTCCAAGAACAAAGCTATTTGTGGGAAAGACCAGATTATCCAGACCAGCCAAATTATATTACAATCCCTGCTGGTGCTCCAGTTCCAGCAGAAAGCGCAATATGGGATACATCGGTCTGGCAGGATAGATACCTTACATCAATCAGGGTTGCAGTTCCTCTGTTTATGTGCTCAACATTTGCCTTTGAAATAGAGACAACAAGTAAAATCCAGTTTGTTGGCTATGCTGTAGAATACACAGCAACACCGACCCAAACAATCAGAGGGAAATCATAATGGCCTATAGATGGACGAAAAAGAGTTTAGAAAATCAGACGATTATTGATGCTATGGAAAATGATGTGGCTATCAATGATTACATCGATAATATAAACAACAACATTGACAGAGAGAACATTCCTGAAAACCAAATTAGTGAGCCTATGATAAATACCGCTTCACTGATTAGAGTATTCACAAAGAACAATCTGGGCGTCAATGAAGGCTTCTGTGGTAGTGATACAATCTTCAATGCAGCAGCAGTAAATCATCCCAGAGGTAATGAAATTTTTGGGTTGAGATATCAATCATCATCTAATCTTAGAAGTGGAGGAGACTGGATAATAGCAAGTAATGCATCATTCAGTAATCTGGAAGTAGAAGAAGGGATGATGACAGTAGAATGGTCTTGTAAATATTATATTCCAAAGTATAGAGTATTCTATAAAAAGGCTGGAGCATCACCCGAGGTTGTTGCTCCAAAATATGTTCAATGGCAAATCCGATATAATGGATGTATAATGTATGAAAGCGGTCCGCAATTTACAAGTTGGGGAAACACAAACTGTTCAGCCAGCTTTCCAGTTCCTCAAGGAAATGGTGAGATTACTATCCACTATAGGTTATCAGGTCTTATTGAAGACAATGCAGGCCAAGTTGTTTTGACATTTTTTGGCGGACAAATAACTGCCATCAATAGGAGAAGATAATGGGAAAAGTATCTACAACATCCAGAAACTGGCCAGATAATAATACGACATCAGCAACAGGTGTCAATAGTATTTATTCAGATATTCAAACACAAACTGGTGTTATCGATAGTGCTAATGTAAGGACAGAAGGAATTGATACAAGAAATCTGGTAGCAAATCAACATGTCAAATGGGCAGGCACCCAGCATAATGGATGTGAATTCGCATTAGGTTTATCACCTTATCCAGCTGGTGCTCAGTATGGAGATTATGCGACTGATGGAGTTAGGGAAACACCAATAAATCATAATCAAACTGGAATATCATCTACAGTCCCAGGTGTAGGAACCAAGATGCAGGTAAATGGAACCAGTGGTATTGCCTTGGTAGCTAATGATATTGTTCGTATAAAATGGACTGTATGTCTATGGAAGGTAAGAGAAAGAGTGAATTCCAGTGCAGCGGTCGCTCAATTGAATATGCATGCATCTGACTTGATTACAACTGTAGCCAGAGCCGATGGTTCTACTGATGGTAGTGGTGTTGGTGAATGGTGTTTTCTGGTCTATCCAAAAATAAATGTTTCGAGCAATGCACTAAATGATGCTGATTTTCTGACTGTTTCAGGAGCCAATATGTATTATGCGGCAGTCGCTGACCCTAAAACTATAGTCCCAGGTTTAGGTAATGGTGAATTGATAAATGCCAAATTCCCACATGTTTCAGTCGTCCCAATGTGTATATTGGCACAAGGGACAAGTGATGATGACCCCGGCTACACAACTTATGCAACTGGGGATAGTAATGCAACCAGTGGTATAAGAAGACCACTCACGATTAGTGGCTGTATTACCCTTAGAGCCAACGCAAACATGACACTATATGGTATCCAATTATATTCTTCCGGATGTTGGCGAATGAACGCCCAGGGAACTCCGTTGGCCAACGCCAGTTTATATTTGGAAGACCAAGAATGCAACGGTGCTTTAGGAACACCCAAATACGGTGTTAGCCAAAGTCCAGTTTATGAAAGTGCTTCAGTGTCTGCAATGATTATGACAAATGTCTATACAACTTAGGAGATAAAATGGCGACTACAATTCCAAATACTTTTGCAGCTGGCACAGTTATAGATGGTCCTAATGTTGAAGCAAACAATGATGCAGTAAAACTCTGGACCAATGGTAATATGGTCGGTGGAGATTTGAAAACATCACAAAAATGGATTACAACTCCTCAGGTAATGACAGGATTTTATAATGCGATTATAAATCAACATGAATTTACAACTGGTCTGGTTCAAGGTGCTCCTGAGATGCCGAAATTCAATATGGGCGGAATGGGTGTAGTCATGGGGAATGCTGATAATACTCTCCTAAACGAAGTTCAACTCCCCACGTATGATACAGCTAACGGTAATACTCCATTACCCAGAACTTATGTTCGGTTCTCATTAGAAAAAGATGCCTACGTGATGTATCAAGTCAATTTTCAAATGTATCCCTTGGATGCTCAGACCGGTGGTTATGCCGCTTCTTTCAAATCAAGTGTTTTTACAGTTGATATTGATGGAACATTACAAAATAACACAAAACATATATGTCAGGCTCAAGGAGATGTAGGAACTTCGTTTGCTAATGCACCAGAAGCAGATGTTATTCCACCTTATGAAGGTGTCAGATATTATTGTGCCCATTGGGCAGGTCAGCTTACAGCTGGCGACCATTACATTGGAATTCAAGGCTGCTCTAATGAACAGATTACTTGGGTTGGAAGATTAGGAGTTAGTCTTGAAGCATATTATTAGAAAAACACAGATATATATAGACAAGGAGATTTGATATGGACCCGTTTACATTGATGGCTATAGGTATGGGTGTTGGCGCAGTCGCTAAAGGTGTTGGCGGCTATATAGAAGCCGATACTATCTATACAGAAGCAGACAAAGACAGAAGAGAAGAGCTTGAAAGATTAAAAGACCTCAATCAATTAGGTTTGAGTGATGAGGAAATGAAGGTAATGAACGAGCAATTTATGGACCCATTGCAGGCTCAGAATAGACAAAGAGCTTTAGAACGACGAAATATTGCAGCCGCAGCAGATTTAGGAGCTGGAGCAGTCAGTCGACAAATGATGCAAGAACAGGAAATCGCAGGAAGGCAAATAGCAGATGTAGAAAAACAATTAGCAGCTGCAGATTTGGCTACCAAGAAACAACAAGAAGAAGAACTGCAAGGATTGAAGAAAGCAGAAGAGATTGAGAAATCAGCTAAACTCAAAGCAATCATCACTGGAACTGCAGATACAACTCAAGCATTGACATCAGCTTATGGACAGAAAATGGCATTCAATGAAATGACAGGCCAGACAAATATATCTGCTAATCAAGCGAAAATGATGCAACAAAATATGATTACCCAACAGTATATGAACCAAATGTATGGACCACAATACGCTCCATACCAGCAATACTATAACAGATATTATAATAATCCAGGAGCGGGGATGGGACAACCTATGCCAATGATGCCAGGATACCCACCAGGATATTATAATCCAGGAGGTCAATAATGGCTGAACCCAATCCAAGTGTAGCTGATTATTATATCTATCAGTATATGCGAACTCATGAACAGCGATATCAGCAAATGCTGCAAATGGCTCAATGGGAAGCACAACAAGGCTATGAAGCACGTGTCGCCTATCAAAAGCATATGTCAAAAGAAGCAATTGCTCTACAAAAATATGCTTCAAGTTTAGAAAAAGACTTGACTGAATATATTGATAGTAAGGCTACCGATGGAACCAAAGATGCTGATAGAGATTTAGCTTTGATGAGAATGTATCTCGATGTAAAGAAGGCTAAAGCAGCAGAGGTTAGGGCAGCTCAATCAAGAAGAATTCAAATCGATAAAGGTGTTGATGCAGAATTTGATATTCCAAGGACGCAAGTAGATAGCATTGGAACAGCTAAAACAAATATCAGAGACAGAGGTAGGCTTAGAACTTCACACGACCAGTTTCTAAATATTGTAGCTGAGGAAATGGCTGGAATTACAGTCGATAATCCTGGCTCTGGTGCCGCTGTTTCTTCAGCACAAACATACTTGTCCGCAGTAAAGGATGCTGCAGTCGCAGCTGGTGTTGAGGATAGCTATACAGCTAAAGAAGCTGAAATCAAAGCAGCGATTATAAATCACTGGGATACTGGTTCTTATGTCCCTAAAGCAGTTAGAGCAGCACCAGATAGCAATCTAATGTTGGATATTCCAGCTGCTAAAGAAGCACAAAGGACGAAGCAGAAAAGAGAAGCTGGTGTAGCACCAACTGGTGGCCTCTCTAAAGCAGAAAGGAAAATCACAGCAGCTATGCAAGCAGGGACAGACCCTGGTCTAACAGCCGAGGAAATGCAAAGCTCAACAGCCGAAGTTTTAGCTGACCCAGAAATCGGCACACTGGTTGAAGTATTATCAGAAGACGGCAATATGGATGCTGCGGATGTTGGTTTATTTACTCGACGAATTCAAATAGATAGTGATGGTGATGGCACTCCTGATAGTGAAATTCCTTTAGTCTATGCTAAATATTTACAGGTTAGAGGAGACCCGAATATACAAAACTATGATATTCCTGATTATCAAAAACTAATATTCGACCCAACATTCTTGAGAAAAACTGGAGGTATATCTAAAGCAAAAGAAGAATATACAACAGCCTCAATTGAAGCACAAAAGACACCAGTTCCTGCTTCATGGGAAGAGATTAGACAAAGAGGTAGAGAGCTTTATAGTCCTATAAGGATGCAAGGTTCTCCACAAGCAGGTCGTCAATTTACTGTTGAAGGCACTGGCGGAAAAGATATCTCTATCAATGCTTCAGACTGGGATGATATGCATAAGGAATTCAAGCAAGTGTTAGAAGCAAATCCAGTTATGGCACATGATTGGGGTCTGATACAAAATGCTTATGCAATTTCAGATAATTTGACAGTTCCAGGAAGTGGTGCTAAAAAGAATGACCCTAAATTTTTAGGATATACATTACATCAAAAATGGAAAGGTGGTCAAATCAAAGATATGAGCCAAATATCAATGATTATAAATAATCTTGCTGGTTCAGACCCTAATTTCAGGGATGATATAACTGAATACTTCCATGCATATAATATTCAACCTTCCATAAATCAAATGAAAGGAATAAATCTAACTGAAAACAATCGTAAGCTACAAGAGGAATTGGCTCTGGGTATCACTCAACAACAAAAATCAGATGCAGCATCAGCACCAACAGAAGACTTCCAAGGATTGACAATAGAGTGGTCAAATCAACCATATTCTAAAGGTATGAAGAAGAAACTGGAAAAAGAAAAAGGTGATGTTGTCAAGATAAAATATCAAGGTAGTGAATACTTCTTAGCAAAGGATGCTTTACTCGGACTAAAAGATATAAAAGATGCAGATGAATTTGCTTCTCAATTCAATGAAGTCCTCGTTACGCGAGACCCTAAGCTGGACCCAAGATATGTTGAACCAAAGAAAGAAACAGCCAAAGAGGTAGTGCCACCACAGCCGCCACCAAAAGAAGAAGTGGTCGTTCAAAAGAAGGAAGAGGTAAAGGTCGAAGAACAACCACCTGTAGGTGCTGATGTTCCGGCTTATCCATTCAATCCTGGTCAGACATTTGGTCCTACAGGCTCATGGCACTATGTTTTAGTTGGATATGATAAAGCTGGAAATCCTGAATTCCACGGTCATACTAAAGCCGGTCGCTATGGAAAATTAGTCTATTCACCCACCTCAACAGGTAAAGCTAAAGCTGGCTACGATGAGGCAATGGGTATATATGCAGCCGACCTAAAGAAACTGGAGAAATAATATGCCCGAACCATCGCCTCTACCTCAACCGGACTGGATGTCAAATGACGACTACCAATGGTATGTCGAAGAAATGTCCTATTCGCCAAGGTCAGCGAACAGTTTTTATAAGAAGAGAGAAGGGGAACAAGGATATAAATTCAGAGCTCAGTCTAAAGAGACAGAGCCAGAAGTGGAAAAAGCAGAACCGGTTGAAGAGAGCTTGGGATTACCGACAATATTACCAGGTATGACAGAAGGTGATGAGCTAAGACTTATGTTTCAGCTACCCGGCCAATATCAATTACAGACTGGCACTGGTATGTATAGACGACCAGTTGTAGCTACGGCTGATAAAAAACAAATCGAAGCTTTTGATGCATATGTAAAAGACTTGATAGAAGCTGACTATCCAAGTGAAAAAGAAGAAATCGAAAGAATTGATAGGGAAATCATTGAAGCTTGGGGTTATAATCCAGTTGAAGAAATGGCTATTACCTTGGACCCTGATGAGAGGGCATCAATTCAAGAAGCTTTAGATGATAGAGCCCGACAGCTCAAAGATGCTGTATGGGCAGAAAAGATGGCTTATCAAGACATCTATGGTGAAGGCTCACCGAGAAGACCAAGAGCTGCTTCAGAGTTTGGACAACCAGCACCTATCATTGGTTCTTCAACATTTACTATGGACCCAGACAAAGTAAAAGATATGGGTATCATTGAAACCACATGGGAAGCTGCTAAACCTCAGGTCTTAGAAAACGAGGCGATGGTCAAGGCTCGAAAAAGACGTGAAGGTTTTTTAGAAGAACTAAAGCGACAAGCTAAAGAACAAGCAAAAGAGACAGGGACAGACTGGCAAGATGTTGAGAATTATCCAGCGATTTATTCAAACTTCTTAGACTTGAAACAACAACAATCTCTTGCTTTAGCCAATAAATATTATTTTCAATACACTGGAAATCCGGACGAGCTGGCAACAGACGAGGAAAGGACGAAGTTAGCTCATTCAATTTATATGAGTTTCCTTGATACAAATTTTCCAGATGAGGCAAGACAAGAAAGACGAAGACCAGCAGAAAGAGCAGTCTTTGGTATCGAACATCCACAAGAAGGAATGTTTTTCCAAGTATGGGGTGATGCATTACATCGGGGATTTATGACCAACGAGGTGGACGTGACGGGTCTCCAAGGTGTGTTGTATGATGTTGGAATATTAGAAAAATCAGATGCTATTACAGAAACAATGGCTGGTGCTCTCGTTAGAGACTTAGCTGGTATCGTTAGATATCCTACAAACGCAGTAAAAGATGTATTGACCTATGAGGTAAATCCTTACACAGGAACTCCAGTCTATCATGAAGAAGGAGACATCTCAGAGCATGCATTTTTGCAAGACTGGGGATTTATAGGTGTTGAAAGCATTGGTCGCAAAGAAGATGCAGCTTGGGGTAAGACAATTCAACTACCTCAGGACCATACTTCCTATGGAGTATCGTGGGATAAATGGTCAAATTATTGGAAGAAATCTGCTTATGAAGTAGCAACAATGAGAACCTTAGGTGATGATGTAGCCTCTATGCAATTTATTCCAGAGGAATGGGAAACACCAGTTAGGGTTGCTGGTCTTGGAGCCGAATTATTTATTCCTATCAATCCAGGTAAATACCTTCAGCTACCAGGAAAAATAACAACAGCAGCAGGAAAAGGAACAACCAAACTGCAACGAGCATCCTTGTTATCAAGAGCCGATGAATTTGCAGCCGATGCAGTCAGAATTGAAAATCAAATAACTGATAGCGGTTTTAGAGGTGTTATATTAGATGCTGATGATGCAGCTCAATTATCACGATGGGAAGGAGAATTGGCTGATGCGACTGCTACAGCTCAGAATTTACGCGCTCAAGCAGCTTCTAAGACACTCGGTAAAAAGATAACACAGGCTGGCCAGTTTATGGAAGCCCCAATCGAAAGTATTTATATTGGAGCCAAAAGAAGAGCACATTTAGACAGTCGAATAAAAGCTGCTGCTAAAGGCGACGATGGAATGATTGATTACCTTGATGCTCGTCTGTCTCCTAAAGCTGTTGATGAAGTAATAGATGCCAATACAATGGCGATGAGAAGAGCTGATGCTTTTGGTGATGCAGTCGACGAGCTAATTGATTTTGCTACAGGTTTCAAACCAATCCCAGAAGGTGTTCCTCTAACTCAACAAAGTGCAAAAAGATTTTTAGAGAAGTTAGCATCTCAAGGAAGGACAAGAACAGGTAAAGCAACTGTAGCTTCAAAGACTGCAAGAGCCGCAGTAGCAGAACTAAATAAAATAGAGAGGCTAAAAGCTGCAGGTAAGATAAACAATTTAGATGAACTGAAGAGGTTCAGAATAGACCAGGGGATTAGGACGGGTGGTTCCCCATATAGAAATATGGCTAAAGAAGAAATGCTCAACACGTTTCTTCATGATTACGTGCCAATAACATCTAAGATAATCGTCGATAAAAAGGTGCTAAGAGCCAAGTGGCCAGAATTTGCTAAACGAATGAGAGAAGCAAGAGCTCAATGGACTGAAGGTGTTCCTGGAACTGAAAGCTTCAAAATCACACCAGCTGGTGAACGCGTTCTAATGGAAAATGGATATGGTGTGAATATGAACATCCGCCTGAGTGATATGGGATTAGACCCATTAGACCCGCTCTATGGAATGAAATATATTTTAGCAAATACTGATGTCGAAAACATGTCAGCTATTATCGCAAGAGAAGTTTTTGGTGAACAAGCTTTATTGGAACCAGCCAGATTTGGCAAAGGTGTGGAAAGAGCTTTTGTCCCAGAAAGCCGAAGATTTTATGGCGGTGGTATAACTAAAATTCTTAGAGACAGTATCAATAGAACTTCAAAGTTTTTTAGAGATGATGTCCCTGTTGTTATGAGAGGTGGCTTCAAAGAAGGTCCGATGCCAGTTCCAAGAAGAGAACCGAACTGGTTTTCTCAAACATATCAAAAATTTATAAAGCCAAACTCAGCAACAGACCAACCTCTATGGACCAAGCAAATGATAGATAGAATTGAAGGTTCTATGGCTCAAATCGATAGAGGAATGTTCGAAGCTTTTAGAAGTCTACGTCAAGCTATGCCTAAGGCAGATGCTGAAGATATTTTTACAACATTATATCTCTACGGTCAGAGAGGTTTTGACCCGTTAGATGCAATTACAAACCCTAAACAAGTAATCAAGGTAGTCCAAGAAAACAATCTCAATAAAGTTCAGTTCCAAGAAAAACTGGCGCTAAGAGGTGAGGATACCTATGGTCGGCCAATGATTAGTGCTGATGATGTTATCGAAGACCAAATAGCAGGTGGTATCTGGAAAAGAAATGATGATGGAGATTTAGTCTTTGCAGTTGATGAGACAATTTTCGTTGATGATATCGTGGTTCAAGCTAAGGTAGAAGAACAGCTTCAGAATGTCAATAGAGAAATGGGCACCTTCAATGGTTATATAACTGCACAAAATCAAAAGAAACTATTAGAAACACACCTCCAAAGAAGTGGTTGGTCCCAAACAGATGCAAGAATATTCGATGAAGCATATCAAACATTCTTTGATGTCAATCCACAGTTAGGGTTTAGTCTGAAATATACTAATGCAGAAATGTTAGACCCAAGAGTAATGACAGAATTCTTAGATACATTGCCACCCAGACTTAGAGCAAAAGAAGCAATCGTTGGTGAAAGTGTCGAAAGCTTAGGATTATGGGCACCCGCATTAGAAGATGCATTGGTTGGTGGTCTTTATGCACAAATCAGAGATGTTAGAATAAAAGAAGCTATTATCGAAACAATGGTAAAAGAAGGCAAGATGGGCCGTATCTTTCAAGGTGGTCATACAGCTGACATGGTCGACCCAGGTCGAATAGATAAAATTACTCTAACTGGAGGCGTAGACTATTTTGGTAGAGAAGGAATATCTAATATTCAATTACAAGAAATCATTAGAGACAGTATCGAGCTCAAAAGATTAGACGTTCCAAAATATAGATATATGAAGGACCCGGATGTATATACAACACAATTCCCCGGTCAAGAAGCTTGGACGGAACTTATTGCTGCACATGCTCAGAATACTCTCAAATATGGAGTGCCTACTGCTGATACACATTTAGTCGAAGCAATGACAGAGTATTTTACAAAAATATTACGCAGCGATGAAGCATTAGATATTACAGGACTTTTGGACGCACCAAGTAGAATGGAAATAAATAAGCAAATGATATTATTATCTAAGGTAGATGATGGAGACCCATTGCTTTCTCTGGCTCAGGACATTGTAGGCACTACATCAGATGCAATGACAACCAGACTGCTTCAAGG
>Ga0098044_1000420_pt1 | contig 22432 bp, 35 predicted proteins | sample 10_taG_FD_75053 | JGI IMG/M metagenome (GOLD analysis project Ga0098044, IMG submission 75053) | Marine viral communities from the Subarctic Pacific Ocean - 10_ETSP_OMZ_AT15264 metaG | ecosystem: Environmental > Aquatic > Marine > Oceanic | place: Pacific Ocean | collected 2015-01-16 | reverse complement strand
CCCCACCCCCAAGCCCGCCCACCCCCCGGTGACGTTTAAGTCGTACTACAGCTAGTTTTTTCTTCCCCGGTTAGATTTACACTCCTTGCCTTCTATTAGAAAATAAATAAAATTTTTTTTGATTCTCAATCTGATCTATGGTATCTTAGAGTTTCTATACCTGATAAGGATGAATAAACTGATGAGAAAATCCATAGTGGTGATGGCCCTGTTACTGGGCCTTGGTTGTGTAAGTAGTAACGGCATAGCGCATCTGCCTATTCACAAAAGACCTTACATTCCTTTTGCGATTGAGCAACCGCAGAAAGCGTTTCTCAAGTGTGGTGATGACTACCTCTGCATTTCGCCAGAGCATCTTGAGGGCTTGCGTGTTTACACAATTGAGATGGAAGCGATAGTAACCAAGTACGAGAACGCGACCATGACGTTTAATGACATCAGGTAATGTCTCTTCTGTGAAAAACCGTGACAACCCATGAATTACCGTTATATCCCGCTGTGCATAACGGAAAAAAATATTTTTTATTCTTGAAACCTAATAGAGAACCTGATAGTATCTGAACGCTATGAGGCCAACTTACGAAAAGAAAAGTGATCTGATTAATGAGGCTGGAGTTGCCACGCTGTTTGGAGAGAAGTTTGGCGTGACGATGCTGAAAACATCAGTCCACAACTCTTATGACTACTCGGCATTAGTGGGTGACGTCACGCAGGGTCTTGTGGAAATCAAGTGTCGCACCAATAAACACGATAAATACCGTGACTATCTGATTTCCAAGCAAAAGGTTGATACTGTTATCAGGGAAGCAGAAAATTTTGGTGTCAAGATGTGGCTTGTTGTCCGATTCACCGACGGAGTTTACTATAGGTCAATATCCGAAGTTGATATGCCACTCAAAACTGAGACTGGCGGACGCAAAGACCGTAATGATGCGCGGGACATAGAACCAGTCTATCTAATACCAATAAGAACTTTTCGGAAACTATAACGGATAACTGTTTTAAAATCTGTCTGTACTTCTTAATTATTTATTATGAAAAGGATACAATGCCCACACTGTCGTAAGCCGAAAGAATCATATCGGCACCAACTGGACGACCAGCATGAGGGGGATGGTCGCTTCGCCTGTATAGTATGTTTTGAGTGTAATTTTTTCTTCGTTTATATACTGGGCGACTGGATTGATAGAAAAGGGCAACCATACCTATTAAAAGACTGGAGAAAGAGCGAAATTCAGCAACAGGCGCTGTGATATGGCTGATTATCAGAAAGTCAAAAAATTGGAGACAAAACGTGACCGATCAGTTTAATTTTCTGCATGATGGTAATAAATGGGAAGATGAGTGGGTTGGTATGCCAGAATATTCCAATAAAGAGATAAAACCGTTTAAAACCATAAAAATGCACTTCAAAACAGAGGAAGACCACCTCTTGTTTGCCCAATGTATAGGACAAAACCTCACCGAAAAAACCAAAAGCGCTTGGTATCCCGCGCAGGTCAAAGGACTGAACTCAGCGTATAGATACGTCGATGAATCCTGAACATCCAGTCTATATCGTTTCCAAGGGGCGATGGAAAAGACGACAAACCAGCAAAACCCTTGAATATATGGGGGTTCCGTACTATATCGTCGTTGAACCTCAAGAGTATGACCAGTACGCCAGCGTCATAGACCCAAATAAAATACTTACCCTGCCGTTCAGCAATCTCGGACAAGGCTCGATACCGGCCAGAAACTGGATTTGGGACCATGCCATTTCAACAGGCGCCTCTAAACACTGGATTTTAGACGATAATCTCGAATCGTTTGAGCGTTATAACAACAACAAAAAAATCAAATGTGCCTCTGGAACAGTCATGCGCATAGCCGAGCAGTTCGTCGATAGATACGAAAATGTGCCGTTATCGGGCCTTAATTACGCTATTTTTTGCCCGGCTACTGAAAACCGCCCACCAGTCAGGTTTAACACACGCATCTACTCATGTATCTTGATCTCAAATGACCTAAAGTTTCGCTGGCGCGGTCGCTACAACGAAGATACCGACCTGTCACTACGGGTTCTTAAAGCAGGATACTGCACCATCTTATTCAACGCCTTTCTAGTCGGGAAAAGATGCACTATGGCACAGTCAGGCGGTAATACAGATGAGTTATATGCTGGTGATGGCAGACTGAAAATGGCAGAATCCCTCGTAAAACAACATCCAGACGTCGCCCGCGTCACACGCAAGTTTGGCAGATACCAGCATCATGTTAATTACGCCCCCTTCGCATTAAATAAACTCATAAAAAAACCAGACCTCGATATAGACACCGCCCCAAACGAATACGGCATGGTGCTGAAAAAAATACCACGCTAAAAAATATTTTCTTTCTTGCCTATAGCGGTAGAAACTGATAGTATCTATTATGTCTTCGACCACTTTACCTCCTCTTAGTCGACGACATAAACAGGCAGGGGCGTCTACTTGGTAGGGGGCGCCCTTGCCACCCAATTTGGAAACTGCCATGATGTGCTACAAGGACATGACATTCTGTAATGAAGCTAAATGTGCTAAGTTTGGTGACGAAAAAGACGATTGCGAGAGTTCATTTACCAAAAAAGTCGAACATCAGGCCAATCAATGGTGGAATAACGCAAAAGAATGGGATGAATCATGGGCAGATGCACCTGTCGCCATGTTTACACACACCCCAGACTGCTTTGAGGCAAAAAAATGATCGAATTTATGATCGTCGTCATAAATATTATTATCATGATAGCAGATGTCCCAACAGTCATACCGGCGATGATTGAGTGTCAACAAACTTCAACAACTACCTGCGTGACATTAACAGGTGAGAGCGTAGTTTCAACTATTAAGCAATAATGCACTGGGTAGAAATTTCTTACAGCCTAGCATCACTACTCAGCGCTTTTTGCGTTGTGTTTGTGTGGCACCATAGATTTGGCGTGCTACTCGGATTGGTTATGCAGTTTGCGTGGATACACTTCTGGCTGTCGACCGGTCAAGAGGGTATAATTATTTTAGATGCCGGTATCTTGGTTTTCTGCGCCATCAAGTACATCAAATATTTTAAAGAAAGGGATCGGTAATATGTTTAAATGGTTTGCGAATATGTCGGCAGCCACACAGTTAATAATTGAACTGCTGGACGCGATTTTAATAACACTACAACAAAATTCGCCAACGCCAAAGGATATGAACCGTCGGGAACGGCTTAAAAAGTTTTACCCGCGTAATGGGGATGGGCAGTAAGATGGAAGATGACTGGTCATGTGATCTATGTGGGCACTTCGGCAAAATGGAGTATGTTCACGGGAAGATACAATGTCCTCGATGTAAACAAATGCCACCGATGGGTGACTGTTGCCAAGGTAGGCCAACAACTGGAGAAGATAAATGTTCGGATGGGGAGAAGCAATAAAAGGCGTTACTAATCTGGATGGTGGAGTCTTATGCCAAAAATCGAAATTAAGCCAATAGATTATGTCAAGAAGCAGTTACAGTCGAAGCGTTACCACGAAAAAACTAAACCAGATCAACGCTACAACAGGCAACGCGACAAAAAAGTGCCAAAAGAACCCGAATGGTACGAAGGCGACCCAAAGTATGAAAAGCCTGAAACAGAGAGTTGACAGCTTCCAGCAAAATAAGCTGTCAGACTTTGAGCTGTTACTACTTGAAATGATTGACGAACTCATAGACCGATTGAAAGATGAAAACATGGACGATTAAAACTACAACGCTAAATCTGTTCAACACAGACTCAAGATGCAACTGTCACCAGAAACATTTGAGAGAGTCATGAGAGAGGAGGGGATTGATGTGGTAGGACCACAATACGGAGCGAACAGAAATCACTTATGGGCGGTAGAAAAATTAGTCGCCGGTAAATGGGTTGTCATGGAAGAGTCAGTAGCCACATCATCAGATGACGCGCAGAAAAAGTTTCGTGAAATTATAAGCAACGATGGGGATGACCGCCGACTGCGCATGGCAGTTTATTCCAGCGTGCCAACCAATGGATCTTGACCCGGTAGCGTTCGCGTGTACCAACGTCGGCATAGGGTTCTGTGTGTCATGGCTGTTGTCGCATTACTTTATCCCGTGGTTTTTAAAAATAGATCGCGACCATAAGAGAGCTACTACGATCACAGTCGTCTATACGATTGTGGCGTTAATCAGGAATGTCATTATATATGACATCTTTACTAACTAAGAAGCTATAACTATCTAGGAGTACATTATGCCAAACGGAATTTGGATGCTTGGAAGACTGGTCAAAGACCCGGAATTGAAATACACGGCAAACGGAGATGCGGTATGCAACTTCAGTGTTGCGGACGACGTCGGCAAAGACAAGACGGTCTTTCATGATTGTAATGCGTGGAAAGAAACCGGGGAACGTATTAACGAATGGATGAAAAAAGGCGACAAGATTTTTTGCGCAGGTCGCGTGAATCAAGAGAACTGGGAGAAAGACGGCCAGAAGCGCTCACGCAAAACAGTCACGGTTTTTCAGTTTAATAACCTAATGCCAAAACAGGGGACAGGTAGCGATGCCCCTGATGAAGACATACCTTTCTAGGGGGATTCATGCAGGAAACGCTTACAGAAGTTGAGGCACTGGAGATGCAACTTGGTCTATTGCGTTTTGAACTTGCAAACGTGAGGCCACAATTACCAACAGTCAAGCGTCCATTTACATATCAAGAGGCGATTGTCGAGCAAGGGTATAATATAAGGTGGGAGTGGGTCACGAAGGAGATGGATGCTTCTTTGCAAGCGTTCGGAGCGCCGGGTGGTTGTGAGGCACGCGCTTATGACTTAGGCCAGTTAATAAAGTTGTTGAAACAGGATATTCTTGCGCTGGGTGGTTCGGTCGCTCTACCGTAATTCTATCTTGTAAATAAGAGTGATAGGGATGTTGAGTTTCCCCCGGAACTCTTCGTCTCTATTATCCACGCGCTCGTCATTGGCGAGTATGAGGGTCTTGCGACGCTGTATCACTTGCATACCCATATAATGGCCCAGAGTCCCGTACTCTGGGTCTTTGTGTTTGCTGATAAGTTCCTCGGCAGAACCATCTTCAGTGGGGTCGGCAGATGGGTCGGGCCAATAAACTTTCACCCAATCTCCAACAGCCAACTTCTTTAGCTGACGCTCAATCTTAGTCGTTGCGGAGCGTTTTGTAGGCGATGTTTTCTTCCTGCTGTTTGCCATTGTCTTCCATTTCGTCAAGGATTAAAACACCCATCAACGCATACACGCCTAAATCAATAAACGCGTCACGCACAGACTCATTTACCAAGTTACCATTCCTGAAATAGTTTTCGATCCGCTCTATCTTATCCTGCATACGAATGAACGTCCCGGTGATTGGGGGCAGGTTTAATCGCTCGCAACCCTTTAAATTTTTCAGCGGGTCTTCGGCTGTTGCGTAGTCGGTATTCTTTTGGTCATGCAGATTGCCAATCTCTTTTAATATTTCGTTGAACTTCGGATTTCTCATTTACGCACACTCACCCATTCTTTAGAAGATTTTTCGTTGCTATGTTCGGCGAAGACCGGCATAGAAATAGTAATTCCCTTTTCCGTCGTCAGGAATAGCGCCTGTTGAGGTTTCTCAAATGGCAAGTTTTTCTGATAAGCGTACTCATCATACCCCTTTAGGCTCCCGTTGACTATAATTTTGGACATCTGGATCAGCTGGTGCCAGTGTCCCATTATCATCGTGTCGTATTCCATGTCGATCTGGTTGTTACGCGCCCTTTTCCTGTAGTCACCCCGGATAATAGGACCAAGAGGCCCAATAACGCCGTCACCACCAAAGAACTGATCCCCATGCGTGAGCAAGAACCGGTGGTCGTAAATACGGTATAAAGCATCGGAACTGTCTGATATATAAAAGGTTACACGTTTATCTTTGTCGTAGTGACGCTCCAACAGTCGGTACAACATCCAGTCAAAGTTCGTAAATACGCGATACTTGTTGCGTGGCTTGCGGGTTCTGCGTCCATGATTACCTACGACGCACGGCAGGAAGATATTATTAAATTTCTCTAACAGCGCATCTAAACACCAGATCATAACATCCAGCATCTGGACAACAGCCATCAGAATAGGAGTCTCGTTTGTTTCTGTGATTTCTTCATGCAGATCATCGCCAGAAAACATATCGCCCCCCAGCGCCAGAACAATTCCGGGGTACTGGGGGTTGACTACATGGTTAAAAAGCAAATCTACGGCACTTGAGACAGTCGTTCTTGCGCGTTTCTTGCAAATTTTTATGTTATAGGCGTTATCAGCGCCACCGACCTGTTCAGGGACAACTATTTCAGAAAAATGCCAATCAGAGAAAAACAACGTCGGGACGCCGGGAAGAGTGTTCTTTTTGGGTGGTGCTATGAGCCAGTCTGGGGGGCTTGGGCTTAGGTTGGTTAATTTGAGTATGGTCTTTTTTATAGTGACCGCATCAACCTGCTCAACTTCGATATTTCTGAGGTCCGTCTTCAGGTCGCGTACTTGGCGCCGTAACTGCGCCACTTCTGTCTCGGTAGGTTCGACGCTTGGCTTCAGCCCTTTCTTACGCCCGTTGTCATTCCGGTGGCGCAATGTTGTTTCGGGTATACCAGAGGCTTTGGAAGCCCTATAGGAAGTCCCATATAGATGAATAAGGTTAATCGCTTCCTGTAGGTCTTTCTCAGAGTCAGTTGCCATAGGCTCTCCCCGCTGATGAAAATTTTTATAGTACCCTTTTCGGGCTAATAATTCAATTGGTTAAAGGATAGCCTAAAAAAAACCAAAAAAAGAAAATAAATAAAATAATAGTATCTTTTGGAAACTATTGGTGCTATATTGCATTTTGTTTTTATCTTTAATTTTACGAGGAGATTTATCATGAGTAAAACGATTGCCGAGTTAAAAACAGAAACCGAGGCAGAAATTTCAGCATTACAAGTTAAGTTGTCGGTGCTAAACCAGCTTGATGAGCCGACCGCGCCACAGAAAAGAGGCTCATGCAAAAAGAGAGCCGTGGCTACGCCAGCTAGCCGCGGTGGTGGCAAGGGTAACTATGGTGAGGCGCGTCTGCAACTGCGCGACGAGTACCAGATAGGGTCCATCAAGCAAGCGGTCAGTCTTGCCGTTAAACAGGCAAATTTTGCCGGGCCATTTAGGGCGCGTGACGTTGCAAACCGGATTGTGAACTACAAAGGCTTGCGAACCGTAAGTCGGGTACACGCCAGCATTGCCTCTGCATTGGAAAACTTACGCAAAGACAAAGTGGTGATTAAAACAGGTTCTGGAACATTTGTGGCGGGGAAACACGCGGAATAGGAGAATTATGAAAATTGCTATTATTGGTTTGGGCGACACCAAAAAAGATGCCCCGTATGATGACCCGGAATGGGTTAAATATGGATTGCCGTGGGATGATAAGTGGGAGTCATACCAGCGACTGTTTGAAATGCACTCCGACCATGTCGTAAATATTTCACTGGCGATGTTCCATGATGAATATTGGGATGGTGAAAAGATCAGGGTGATATCGCATAGACCACAAGAATATGGCGAGATTCTCCAGAGCATTACGAAAAACCCGGAACAAAAGCTGTATATGCACGAAGAGTACATGAAGGGGGTCACACCATACCCCTTCAAACCAATCAATGCTGACATTGGACACGACTATTACATTTCATCTGTGTCCTATATGTTGGCGATGGCTATTCACGAAATATCAGTTCGTCTGGGCAATGCAGACGAGGAACATGAAATTGGCATCTGGGGAGTGGATATTTGTGTGGATGGTGAGTGGGTTTATCAACGCGCCAACAACGAGTTTTTCATCGGGCTGGCACAGGGGCGTGGCATTAAAGTGACCTTACCGGCAGGGTCGATGCTGATGAAGTTTGTCCCTATGCCAGTCCGCTTCGGCGCTGTTGAAATAGTCTACCATGAGCGTTATGGAATCTTAGGGCCAGAAGAACAACACTTCAAAAGAATTGAAAGTCCTGAAGAACGCCGAAATGGATTCTTATGATGCCGACGAAGATGATATGTATTGGGTTGACCCGCGATGTTGCGGTCGCCTGTTTATGATTTATATTAAAGACGCAAGCTGGGCTGCTGGGCACTTGAGAGTTATGCGTTGCCCATTTTGTGGCGAGGAATTTAAACCGAGTCTTGACATACCAGACTCAAAGATCAATTAACACAGTGTAAAAAAGGGGTCGGGGGGTTATCTCCCGGCCCCGACTTATTTGGAAGGGGGGATTATGTTCCCATGCAAAATTTATGATGGCAATGGCAAGCTCAAAAAAACAGTAAAGGGCGAGGAGTTGCACAAGGCGTTTTGGTCAACGCTCGCTCTCAAGGAAACAAAGAAACACCTTGTTAAGAACGGTGAGAAGGCAACCTGTAAGCTCTGCAAAAAAGAGTACATACGCAAAACAGGTGGCACCCGGTATTGCAACGACCCGTGTGAATCTATCTACAAGCCTAAAGAGATATCCCCACCAGAATGAACAAAGACCAGATGGTCAAAAAGATGTGGCGCCGGTGTTCCTGCACCGCGCCTGAATGTGCCAGAGCAATTGACGCTATTGGCGACATCATAATTGAAGAGTTGGCATCCAGCGGGAAAAAAGTTATGATAAACGGGTTTGGTAAGTTTTTCATAATGACATGGAAGGGGAAGCAGTATCCAAGATTCACCCCTTCCAAAACATGGATGCGACGATTCAATGAAAGAACCAAGAAAACGGGGAAGACCAGAAGGAAGCAAAAATAAACGTAAAGTTTACCAGCCTAATGACCAGATGCGCGACATGGTTGCAGTTATGCTCGCCGGTGGAATCCAACAACAGACAATTTATGTAGGACTTGGTTTGACAAAGAGCGTATTTGAACGCGCTTTCAAAACCGAGATAGCGCACGGGTGCGACCACGCCAACAGTAAAGTCGTGGGTAAAGCCTTCGAGAAGTGCATGGAAGGCAATGTCCCGATGCTCCAATTCTGGTTAAGCCGACGCGCTGGCTGGAAAGAGACAACAGTCAGCGAGGTGACTGGTAATCAGACTGTTGATATGACCACTACGTCAATGACGGACAAGATGCAGAGGTTTGCCAAGCTGATAACCACATTCAAGACAGCTAAAGACGCTCAAAAGTCTGAAAATAAGATTCGCAAAATAGCTGAAATGAAAGACCAAGCGGAGACTGGATAATGGAAGCAATGTTTAGAGAGAGTAATCGCGACACTGTTTTGGCTGCCATCGGCAAGCCGACCAGAAGTTTCCATGACATACAGCCTAATCTTAGCCACCCCGGAGTGCAGGACGCGATTGCTCGGCATAATGCGGGTGAGAATGTGACCAGCGTCCAAGGCGGTGTCTTTGATGGCAAGTTCAACCCCGGCCCGCAAAACGTAATAGTAGGTAAGAAGCAGGTTGCTACAACGCCAGCGCCAGTCGCAACAGCCCCGGCGGTTGCCAAAACAGCGCAACAGTCACAAGCCACATCTGGCACACCACAAGATTCTTTTATCAGGCAAAATAAGCTGAGCGTTGGTAAAATTAAAAGGCCCGGCGCAAAACGCGGGAACAGGTCGTCGCTATTATCTAATTCTGGTTCGGCGAGGCTCGGATAATTATGCCAGCATCAGCATCTCTGAAATTCCTAGCAGAAAAGAACTTCCCAGCTTCAGAAATGGAAAGAGTTGTAGCAGCTAGGAAAGCTGGGACATTAGACATTAATGGTATATTGCAACAGCGGACAGCTACTGCGATTTCCGTCGGTACACCAGAACCGCCAGTTGTCCCATTATTGCAGCAAACACCGAAAACATCCGGCACTCCACAGTCATCGTTTATAAAGCAAAACAAAAGGAGCCTTGGTAAAATTAAAAGGCCCAGATCCAAACGTGGGAATAGGGCCGCGCTATTAAGCGATAGTGACGAGCCGAGACTGGGATGACGGTAGCTATATTATTTGTGATTCTGAATATGACGACAATGTCAGAGACTCGCGAATACTATCCGGGCAGCATGAGAAGTTGTTTTATGGACGCCATGACGTTCAATGATATAAAGAATAAGCCGGGGGATATGATGGCCTACTGCATTGCGATTCCGAAATCGAATCCAGAGCTGGCCCAGCATGGGAGATACGTTTATGAAACTAATAGTAATTATGTGGATTATGACCCTCGGAACTCTCGATGGGCAAGACAAGGTTTACAACGGAACCATTGACGACTGTTTGCGCGACGCGTTAGCGTTTAACTCACAGCAAAAAGAAGCGTTCGCTGGCTGTTACATAACAACAAAGTCCAGCCCTTGGATTCCCGGCCAACCAAATAGGCGCTAATTAAGTATGTCAAAAGCACAGTCACTTGAGGAGCTGTACGAAGGCCTCTCGCCAGATGAGCGTCAAGAAATTGACGCGATGATTGCAAAGGATTTTCAGGAAGCCCCGTGGCGACCATTGATAGATTTGGGAAACCCGGATAAGCCTACGCCACAACAACAGGCTTATGACAGTAAAGCGGATATCCTGTTTTATGGAGGGGCTGCTGGTGGTGGTAAGACCGGACTGCTAGTAGGACTCGCTCTCACGGCACACCACCAGTCAGTTATTTACCGGCGCGAAGTAAAGCAGCTTAATAAAATAGCTGAAGAGTTGATCCGGTTTAGAGGCACGCGCAAAGGATGGAATGGTCAGGAAAAACGATTAAAGATGGACGGCGGACGGGAAGTGATGTTCGGCGGTATGCAACACCCCGGCGATGAAGAGTCTTATCAGGGTATGCCGTTTGACCTGATAGCATGGGATGAAATTAACCAGTTTTTAGAGAGTCAGTTTAGGTATCTCCTCACATGGAACAGAGCCGGAGCCGGAGCCGACCCCAATCAGCGTTGCCGGATAGTCTGTACCTCTAACCCGCCTCGATCCTCAGAAGGGGATTGGATTATTTCGTTCTGGGGTCCGTGGCTCGACCCAGAGCATCCAAATCCCGCCCTCCCCGGCGAACTTAGATGGTATATCTCTGATGAAGACGGGAATGACACGGAGGTGCCAAATGGTGACCCGATACCTGACCCAGAATTTCCTGACAACCCAAAGAAAGCCACGCAACCGCGTAGTCGCACTTTTATCCCGTCGTCAGTTGATGACAACCCATATCTAGCTGGAACAAATTATAAGTCAAGCCTTCAGGCATTACCCGAACCACTTAGAAGTCAAATGCTTATGGGTGACTTTACGACCGGGCGCGAAGATGACGCTTGGCAGGTTATTCCTTCAGCATGGGTGGATATTGCTCAAGCTCGCTGGACTGAGAACCCGCCACCAGCCACGAAGATGTCGGCACTCGGAGTTGACCCCGCACGCGGGGGTAAAGATAAGACTGTCCTGACGCCACGTTATGGCAACTGGTTTGGCGAGCAGATCCTAAAAAAAGGCATAGAAACTCCAGAGGGTTCTGATGTAGCCGCGCTATGTATGGCAACAGTCAGGGATGGCGCCCCAATTTTTCTGGATATTATAGGTGGGGCCGGGACAGCCCCATACGAACACCTAAAGGCTAATAATGTCAATGTGATAGGAGTGGTAGGTAGTAAAACAAGTTCTGGACATGATAGTTCCGGGCGTCTATCATTTATCAATCAACGCGCCGAGAATTGGTGGCGGTTGCGTGAGGCGCTTGACCCGGAGAGCGGGGAGAACATAGCTCTGCCACCGGATCGCGAATTAAAGACTGATCTGTGTGCGCCACGCTGGAAACTTACTTCAAGAGGGATTCAAATTGAAGGTAAATCGGGTGGCAAAACGGACGCTACGGGTGGTACGGGTGACGGGTGGGGCAACATCATCCGTCGGCTCGGACGGTCGCCGGACAAAGGAGACAGTGTCGTATACGCTTGGAAAGAGGGGCTTCGAGTCAGTCCCGGAAGCGGTCACAGCCGACCCGGTCGCGCCAATCGAAAATATAACCCCCATCAATGGAGAGGCAGATGATCCCAACAGAAGAGGAAAAAAAGAACGGTTGGACGGAGAAGACGCTGACCTTATATCTAAAAGAAAGAGAAAAAGCTCACTTCCAAAACACATTTGAGTCAGGCAAGCCTGAACCGCGACCAGAGAAACAAAATAATCAATATAGCCCGCACCGGTGGAGATAGGATTTGACTGTTGTAATTGACTGTTTATATGGTGTAAGCTCATCAAGGGATTATAACTTACAGCCATAATGGGAGACTATGCGATGGGAGGTTCACCGTCAATACCAAAACCAGCGCCAATAATTATACAGGCACCGATGCCACCACCAGTACCAGTACAGAGGGCGGAAGTAGCTACGCCTGATCCGGTGCAAGATAGCGCTATAGCCAAACAAACTAAGAAAAGAAAAAGCCGGAGCGCGACTGTTCTAACTGGCGGACAAGGCGTGGCTAATCCGTTGGGAGCAGATGAAAGTCTAGCGCGACCGACAGCAACCAAATTAGGTTAAACATTCATGCCCTCTGATGAGCGTGCGGTAGAAATAATTAAGTTACGCGATGAGCTTGAGAAGAACAAAGGATCGTTCCTGCCACATTGGGAAGACCTTGCTCGTATCATGTTGCCTCGTCGCGCAGGATTTACGCGAGCTGTAGTCCCCGGAGAAAGCCGTACCGAAGAAATCTTCGACGGCACACCTATGCAATCAGCTCGTAGCCTTGGTCATCACATGGGCTTTTGGTTACGCCCGGAAAGCTCAGAGTGGTATTTCATTAAAGCTGATGATGACTTCCTCAACGGTGTAGAGTCTGTTGATATTTGGTTGGACAATGCCAAGCAGACAATGGACCAAGCGCTAACCAACCCTAAAGCACGTTTCCGCCAATCAACAGGAGAAATGGATCTTGACCTCGTAGTTTTTGGTACTGGTATCATGTTCATTGGTGAGGGTAAAAACCTCAACCACCTTATTTTTCAGTCCTTGCATCTAAAGGACTCCGTACTCGTCTACGACGAAGACGGCAACATAGAGGGGGTGATCCATACTCGTAAGTGGACAGTCAGACAGGCGATTAATCGCTGGGGGCGTAAGATGAGCCAGAACGTCCAAGATTTGCACAAAAAAGGCAAGTTGGATGAGAAGGTTGATATAGCTCACGCTGTCATGCCAAGAAAAGATAAGAAGTTCGACAACCCGCGACTCGGTATTAATATGCCTGTCGCAGATTTTTGGATTGAATCTGAAGAGAAAAGCATTTTAGAAGAAGGGGGATTCCATGAGTTCCCGTTTGTGGCCCCGCGCTGGGATACAACTTCTGGCGAGGACTACGGGCGTTCCCCCGGTATGATAGCCTTGCCCGATTCCGCAACACTTCAGGCTATGGGTGAAACGATTTTAGTGTCGGGTCAAAGGGCCGCAGACCCGCCATTACTCGCACCAAACGATGGCGCTATCAACGAAATGAACACATTTCCGGGCGCCATATCATACTATGACGTAGATATAGCGCGTGAACTCGGCGGGAACCCAGTATTCCCATTGCAGTCTGGCGTAAATCTTCCTATCACCCGTGATATGCAGACTGACTCACGGGATCAGGTCATGAGGGCGTTTTTCAGGAATGTTCTAAACCTACCTATTGATGGTCCGCAGATGACAGCGACGGAAGTCATGCAACGCAAAGAAGAGTTCATCCGTGAGATTGGTCCTGTATTTGGCCGGTTTGAGACTGACTACACGGCGCCAATGATTCAGCGGTCGTTTAACATTATGTTGCGGGCGGGAGCTTTTGGGGAAATACCACCAGAACTTCAAGGGGCAAATATTCGGTTTGAATTTGAGTCACCGGTCAACAAAGTGAAGCAACAGATCAAAGCATCAGCGGCAAAACTGTGGGTTGCGGAACAGTTGCAATTGGCACAGGTTATGCCGGAAGCACTGGATCATATCAATGTAGATGGGCTGGCTCATGTTACGCATGAAGCTGATGGAGTGCCAAACGAAGTACGCAATCCAAAAGAATTAATTGAGGCGAAGCGCAAGCAACGGCAGAAGTCAATTGAGCAAGCGCAACAGATGGATCAACTTGAACGGGGAGCGAATGTTGCAGAAACCTTTGCAAACACGGCAGATAAGGCTGGCATGACAGAACAGCTAAAGCAAGGGGTCGCAACACAGCAATAAATTCATGATAGAGTTTGACGACGACACATCAGCATTTGAAGAACTGTTGTCTGATTTGACAACAGCCTACAAGGGTGACGCTAAAGATGTAGACCGCTACCGAGATTTTCAGGTAGCTTTTGGCAGTCCTGCGGGCAAGCGTGTTCTCCATGAGATATTTACATGGGGGCATATCTTTGAGCCGTCTGTGCTTAGAGGCGCGATTGACCCATATAGGACGCATCTTCACGAAGGTCATCGAGAAATGGCGCTGAAGCTAAAGCGCGTAATGATGACTGTTCCACCAGAACCGCAACCAAAACCAAAGGTAACTCGCAAGAAACCAAGGAGACAAAAGAATGACTGAAGAAACGGCCACAGACGAAACAGCAACAGACACCGCAGGGGAATCAACAGAAACCACGGCGCCCGCCGAGACTACACCAAGGTCATCTGATTTTAATTGGCGTGATGACATTGAGGACGCAGACGTTATGAAACAAGCGGAGCGCTATGACACAGCTGAAAAAGCCGTTCAGGCGACTCTCGATTTGCGTAAAAAATTATCCAAAGCTGTTGTAATTCCAACAAGGGACTCGGATGATGTTGAAATTTCTACGTTTAGGAAAAATATGGGGATTCCAGAAAACGCTGATGAATACCAGTTTGAAAATTTGGTGATCGACGAGAATACGCCAGAGGCACAGAAAGAGTCTCTTTCCAAGTGGCAACAGTTGTTTCATGAAGAAAATATCCCGGCAAAGTCGGCACAACGCATGGAAGCTATGTTCCGGGCAGAGCAGATGGCTCAAATAGATGCCGACAAGGCGCTGGATGTTGAGTTCGCCCAGCAAACAGAGGCGAAGTTGCGCGAACAGTGGGGCGCTGAGTACGATAAAAATAAAGAATACGCCAGTCGCGCAGCCACCGATCTTATGGGTGGTGATTTTGATTCGGCAAAACAGATAGAGCTTAAAGATGGTCGATTCATGATGGATCATCCGATCATGTTGAAAATGTTGGCGCAGATGGGCAGGGAAATGGGAGAGGGCAGAATTGGTAGCGTCCTCACAGATTCAGAGGCCAGTACCCTGCAAGAAAAAGCCAATGAATACCGAGAAAAACGTATGCAAGCCTTGGAGAACAAAAGACCTGACGAAGCCCGCAAATGGGACGCTAAAGAACGCGAGGCTCTGGCTCGACTAGAAGGCTAGTAAAATAAAAGACTTGCATTGATATATAAGTTTGTTGTATATGTGAAATAACAAGGGTGGCTCCCTATGTTAATGAAACAGTTTTCGTTAACATAGCCCCGCCCGTCAAATTCGATACCCGACGACCCAGAGTTTACGGTCGTGGCCCCGGCAACGGCTCCCCACAAAGTAGACAATGGCTTCCCAGAGGGCATGGATATTAACTTTTCTTTGCTAATCTTGGAGGCTTAAAATGTCTACATCTATTACAGCTGCGTTTATTACACAGTATGAACGCGATGTTCACGACGTTTTCCAGCGACAGGGATCGGTTCTCAAGCCGACTGTTCGTTTTAAAGACGGCGTAAATGGCTCAACCGCAGTTTTCCAGAAGATCGCCAAAGGCGCGGCTACCACTAAAGCTCGCCACGGTACGATCACTCCGATGAATCAGACCCATACTTCGCATACCGCTACGTTGGCGGATTTCTATGCTGGTGACTGGGTTGACAAACTCGACGAAGCTAAAATCAACATTGAGGAGCGTATGGCTATCGCACGCGGTGGCGCTTATGCTCTGGGACGTAAAGTTGATGACCAGATTCTTACCTGTCTGGACAGCACCACTCAAACGTCCGTAACTATTGCAATCACCAGTCAGGCCGTTATTCGTAATGGCTTCCTGAATATGGTAGGTGATCTGATCCGCCTCGACTCTTATGAGCCGGGTGCAATGTACGGTTGTCTTTCCCCTGTATCTTGGGAAATGCTTTCTACTGTACCTGAGTTTGCAAGCGCAGACTTCGTAACTTCCGATGGCCGACCGTATGTAGACGGCGCAGCTGTTGGAATGTTTAAGAAATGGGCTAATGTTATGTGGACTGTTCACTCTGGCGTTCCAAACGTCGGGACCGCAACATCCAAAATTTTCGTATATAACAAAAATGCTATCGGCTACGCTGCTGGCGCACATCCGGGCAACCTTGCGGGTCGTGGCGCAAATGAAGGCGGAGTAGGTGCTGATATTACTTGGCATGGTGATCGTGCCGCGCATTTTATCAACCACGCTATGTCTGGCGGTTGTGTCCTGATTGATGACACTGGTGTTATCGAGGGTAATATCAACGATACGGGTTCATTACCAGTAGCTTAACCTTGGAGATTCTTTGTTATGGCTTTTACGACAGCTAATCTAATTAACATCGGTAACTTTAATGGTTATAACTACTGGAGATATGACACGACCGACACCCACGCTACGCTTGACAGCGCCGGGTATTTTAACAACGAAGATGACGACCAGATCATGGGCGTCGGCGATATTATCGACGTTGTTGTGTGGTCAACAGCCGTAAGGTCTGGGACTATCAGCACTTATGGTCGCCATATTGTCAACGCTGTGTCTTCGGGCGCGGTTGATACTTCAGATGTAACCGTTGGTACAGTAGCCGATACTGACTAATAGGAGCGCCCTCTTCGCGGGGGGCGCCACTTTTTTGGGAGTATTCGCATGGCTTATGTAGCAGCAAATTTATATTTTCACGATGGCTACCCCGGACGGGGGGCTAGCTACACCTACAAGTCTGACACGGACACGCGAGCCACGGTCATGACTGCGGGTTACTTTAATAACTCTGACGACGACCTGAATCTGACTGCTGATGATACTATCGTTGTCATTGGCGACCAAGGTGGGTACATCCTCCGCGTTGATTCTATCTCATCCGGCAGCGTTTCTACCGAAGTTAGTGGAACCCCTATATGGGTGAGTTGTAAGATCACGGACGTTTCTACCGCTGATTCTTCTTGGATGGTATCACCTTGTGACGGCATTATCAGCCGAATCAAGACGGTATTGTACGGAACAATCTCCGGTGCTGATGCGGATGTTGGTCTTGAAATTGGTGGTACGGACGTAACGGGTGGGCAGGTAACAATCGCCTACTCTGGTTCTGCCGCTGGTGATGTTGATGAGAGTGCTGCCACCGCCGCTAACACAGTTAGCGAAGGCACGGCTATCGAAGTAGACACCGATGGTGCTTCTACGGGTACAGTCGAAGTTGGCGTTTTCGTCGAGATTTTACCTGTTTAATTTTACCGGTAGTGGGGGGCGAAAGCCCTCCACCACTTTCCCTTCCTGTATTCTCCTATTGCCAACAGTCATAGAAGGTGGTCTAATGACCATTAGATTGCCCGGCTTAATAATAATTTTAGGAGATTCTCATGTACGATACCGGCACCAGTGATACCAACGCAAAAATACAAAATTTCAGCAATGCAGTAGATGGTCAATTTGGCCGAATGTGGAATTACCAGTGTAAGGACCACGCTATTGATATTTGTTTTTCTCCGGGCTTTTTTGCTTCTATGCGCAGTAGTCTTATGTTCGGTGATGTCATCAGGCTTGTCCGTGTTATAAGGGGAAGGGCCGTCGCGTATTGTGAGGGGATGGTTTGTGAGGCCAATGATAAAGATGTGGATTTCCGCATGATTTCCCAATCTGTACTTTATTTCAGTGAGCGCGATGATTTTAAGGAAGTCATAGAACCCATTGAAAAGACTGAGCCACCAGCGTATATTAAGGGCGAGGGTAAGATGGCCTACAATGTAGGCAAGGGTAAATTTGATATCAAAGTCAAAGGTAAGGTAGTCGCGGAAGCTGATAACAAAGACACAGCTGAACGTATCATCAGGGGCGACTTGCCTATTGTTAATGTGGTTGACCGTAAAGTGGTGAAAAAAGCAAATGCCAAGTGATACAGATATTGCGAACCGATCATTAAGGATAGTTGGCGGAAGCCGGGTAACATCGTTGACGCAGGGTACTAAAAATGCCAATGCAGTCAACGACATATATGCAGATTTGCGTGACGAGATGCTGGATTACCCTTGGAACTTCGCGACCAAGCGTGTCAAGCTCGCACGGTCCGCGACAACCCCAACATTTGGGTTTGATTACGCTTACACGTTGCCCAGTGACTGGATTCGCACTGTATCAGTACATGACAACGTAGATGGGGCTGGCACGGTTTTATATCGCGAGGAACAGAACGCAACTCAAAACGCTTTAGTGACTGACGTTGAGAATGTGTATTTGAGATATGTTGCCCGCGTGGAAGACCCTAATCTGTGGTCTGTCGCATTTAGAAGCGCCTTTATTAACGCACTTGCGCGTGAACTGGCGATACCGATAGCTGGCTCCAAGGCACTATTTGAGCAACTGCGAGATAAATCGAAAAAGACTCTAAGTAAAGCAAAATCAAGCGACTCTATCCAGTCTTTCCCAGAAAGACGCCCGACGGGGTCTTGGGTGAGTATCCGCAATATTACATCGTACAGTGACCATTATCATTACTGATGCCAAGATTTCATGATCTTAATGCTAGTTTTAACACCGGCGAATTATCCCCGCGACTGTCCGCTCGCTTAGACTTCACAAAATACAAAAGTGGCGTAGAGACAATGGAAAACTTGCTTGCCTTGCCTGAAGGTGGGGCAATGCGACGTTCCGGTAGTCGTTATGTCGCGGCCACTAAGAACGGGGCTACAGAACAGGCACGCCTTAAAAAGTTTGAGTTTTCCACAACTCAAGCATATGTCATCGAAGCTGGCAAAGAATATATGCGGTTCTACCGCAATCAAGGGCAGATTACGATTCCCAACACAGATGCAGCTGTCACGAACGGTGCTTTTGGCTCTAATATTTCGGGGTGGACTGACAGTTCAAATGGCACCGGTGCAATCGCGCATGACGCTACGAATCTTGATATGGAGTTGCAAGCTGCGGGTTCTGGTAACGAGGCCATAGCCGAACAGTCAATATCTGTCACAACAACCAGCGTTGAACACGTTATTAAGTTTAGGGTGCTAGGGGTAGCTGGCGATGCAGTAACAGTCAGAGTGGGGTCTGCTTCAGGCGGGTCACAATTTCTTGCAGATTTTTCAGCGCAGGTTGGTTGGCACGCAATATCGTTTACCCCAACAGCTTCCCCGATGTATCTCCAGTTTGAGAATGGGTTAAACAAAACTCTTAGCATTGACGATGTCAGCTTAATAGACAATGCTCCTGTAGAAGTTGGCACGCCATACGCGGAAGCCGATCTATTCCAAGTGGAAGGGCCACAGTCGGCTGATATCTTATATCAGTTTCACGCATCTTATGCCCCACACAAATTAGAGCGTCGCGGTCACACTACTTGGTCTTTTGTTGAGGTTGAGTGGATTGACGGACCATATTTTGACTTAAACACAGAATCTACAACGATGACACCGGCTGCCGCTTCTGGTTTGGGTATAAACGTAACGGCGTCTGCCGTGACAGGGATTAATGATGGTAATGGCTTTGTTTCTACGGATGTTGGGCGCTTAATTAGAATTGACAACCCAGCTTCAGGTATTGAGTGGGGTTATGGGGTGATTTCCTCTGTGACCTCTACGACTGTTGCGGTTGTTGATATTAAGCGCGACTTTGCCACTACCAATGCTGATACGCGCTGGAAGTTGGGGGCATGGTCAGAAACTACCGGGCGCCCCAGCGCTTCGTCATTTTTTGAGGGACGCTTATGGATGGGGAATACCACCGACCAGCCAACCACATTTTGGGCCTCACAGTCTGACGACTTTGAAAATATGACGCCGGATAGCGACCCTACAAACGAGCCGGATACCACTTTTGACGGAACGGTGGAAGACGATGATTCTCTGAACTTTACACTGTCTGCTGATAACGTCAATGCTATCAGGTGGCTGTCAGCCGGTGAAGATGCCTTGGCAATAGGGACTGCTGGTGGTGAATGGATACCAACTTCTGATGGTGTTGTAATCACGCCATCTGATCTGACTGTTCGTAGACAAACAACTCATGGTTCGGCGCAGATTCAGCCGACCCGTATTGACCGTATTGTTTTATTTGTTCAAAAAGCTAAACGTAAGATTCTTGAGTTTGGTCTGGAAGCGGTGTCGTTGAGATATGAGGCTTTCGATATGACTCGCCTTGCTCAGCATATTACAGTTGGTGGTATCACGGAAATAGCATACGCAGAAGAACCGGATTCTATCGTTTGGGCTGTCAGAAATGACGGCCAGTTATTGTCTATGACATTCAGGCGCCAAGAGGATGTTGTCGGCTGGGCGCGTCATATTTTTGGCGGTAATTTTGGGGGGAACGACCCCGTAGTGGAAAGCGTTGACACAGTACCCGGAAACAACGGAGCTGGGCAAATTCAAAATTCTGAAGACAGAGATGAGGTCTGGGTTATCGTTAAGCGCACAATTAATAGCGCAACTGCGAGATATGTTGAGTTCTTGGAGCGTGACTTTGAAACGGGTGACGATCTGGACGACGCATATTATTCTGATTCTCTTATTACCTATGATTCTACGTCGGCGACAGCATTATCTGGGTTGGATCATTTAGAAGGTGAGGAATTAACCATACTGGCTGACGGGGCAAAAGTGGCTAGTAAAACAGTGAGTTCCGGTTCTATCACGCTGGAGACAGCGGCATCAACTGTGCAGATGGGGTTGCCGTACACCCATGTTCTAAAAACACTAAAAGTTGCTGCCGGGAACCCTCAAGGGACGCCTCTTGGTCGCAAGAAACGATTGCTTGGCGTAACCTTGGCTATGCTCAACAGCCAGACATTCAGCCTCGGAACATCGTCATCTAACACGATTGATTATGACCATCGAGAGATTGGTGATCCAATGGATGCCCCAGCCCCAATATTTACTGGTGAAAAATTTGTGGAATTTGATGGTGACTGGGCTACGGACGAAAGAATGTATTTGACCAGCCCTGATCCTGTTCCGTTTACATTATTGGCCTTGGCCCCAGAATATAACTTGAACCCAAGTATATAGAAATTGAATGTTTACATAACTTGGCATATACTTTTCGAGGTAGTTTGTGAAAGTCGACGGCTGGCAAAAGAAATTAGAAGGCTTTTTGTGGAGTCGAGAACACTCTCCTTTTGAATGGGGAACCAACGACTGTTGTATCTTTGCCTGTGACGGCGTAGAAGTAATGACAGGTATTGACCCGGCGTGTTGGTTTCGTGGCAAGTATCATAATAGAAAACAAGCGTTTAGGAGTCTTCGCGAGTTTTCTGGGGGGAGCGTCAAAGAAATGGCGGATAAGATACAACGTAACTTCCGTTGGGAAACGATACCAAATGACAAAAGAGAGTTCGGCGATTTGGCATTAATCGTGATTGACAACATAGATGAGGAAGCCAGTCGTCTTTCAAATCAAGTAACACTTGGCCTTGTATGCAGACAAGGATACATAGCAACGCCAAGCACAGAAGGGTTAGCGTTTAATCATAACCCACAAATTATAAGAGTCGCAAGAGTATGAAAATATTACCGTGGAACATAACAACTGGGTGCGAGAGATTGACGCTCGGTTGCGATAATTGCCCCACCTACTGGGAATACCTAGAGGATGGGCGTGATTACCACCCGCACGCACATCCGGGCAGATTAAGGGAGCCACTAGATAACCTAGAGCCGTCTGTGTATGTAGTCTCGCCGGGGAGCGATTTGTTTCACGAAGCAATCCGGGCTGACTTTATCGAGGAGGTTGTTGATGTTATGACGCTTGCGAACTGGCATCATTTTGAGGTTATTGCGAAACGCGCCGAACGACTTGAGTCGGTTTCTAATAGGTATCTTACTTGGCCCGACAATGTCATGGTGGGCGTCGCAGTTGAAGAGGCGCAGTATAATTGGAGGATTGATTGTCTGCGTAATGTTGACTGTCGGCGCATCGTATCTTTTGGACCGATGACCGGGCCGATTGGAGAAGTGGATTTGACTGGCATAGAGATTGCCGGAGCAGTTGTAGAATATTGGGGGCCACAGCCGAGAGAAGTTGACCCGGCGTGGATAGAAGATATTAGCCGACAGTGCGAAGAACAGGGTGTAATAGTCGGTGGAGAACATTGGTTATGTAAGGAGACTTTTTAATGGCTGGCGCAGGTTTATCAACAGTTATAGTAACATACACTGGGATGAGTGCGGCGGCTGCTACTGTTACGGCTGGCGCTATAACAGGTGCTGCT
>Ga0098044_1000418_pt1 | contig 22456 bp, 37 predicted proteins | sample 10_taG_FD_75053 | JGI IMG/M metagenome (GOLD analysis project Ga0098044, IMG submission 75053) | Marine viral communities from the Subarctic Pacific Ocean - 10_ETSP_OMZ_AT15264 metaG | ecosystem: Environmental > Aquatic > Marine > Oceanic | place: Pacific Ocean | collected 2015-01-16 | reverse complement strand
GATACTGCCAGCCCTATTCCTTCTTGACCGATTACCAGTGCTAGCAATCGCCTCATCAGCGCCAGTAGAAAGAGGAGTTGAGCTAACCGATTCGGCAGCTTTTTCTAAATTTGACTTCCTACCCGCTTTGGCCGCAGTTCCCTTCGTCGTCTGAGTTACCTTTTTACCATTACCTTTCATAATAGAAATACCGTCTAATTTTACACTTTAATGTATGATTATGGGACTAAAAGTCTCCTCTGGCCCTTCCGGCAGATTAATCATATCATAATAGCACTTAACTGCCCAATTTCCAAGCATAAGAGTCGTATAATTATCTCGTCTTGCCCGATCTATAGAAGAGCTCTTTTTTAAATGTAAAGGAAGATCAAAAGTTTGTGTTCCCCTTGCCGTAGACTTGACCTCTATTAAGGTGCATTGTTTTTTGGTTTGATATATCAGATTATCTTGAGTTTCTATTAAATCCAGTATGGTTTCACCAGCGGGCATTTTTAAGTTTATCTTTTGGCTGGAAGCTTTTTGAAATTCGACATTGTTGGCTGTGGCCCTAGAAGCGAACCATACCCTTTTGTGGTCAATATCAGCTTGTAGTTGCTCATTTGCTTTTCTTATGTAGCTACTAGTGAAAACTTGTTTAAATACTATTCTTTGGTCTTGTCTGTTATATTCTCTTCTGGCCCTCTTAATCATAACTTCATAATCTGTACCCTCTGCATCACTATCAAAATCAAAGAATTTTAAATTGTGGTTGAAATCGTTAGACTCATTACAGCTATCTATAAATTGATAACCAGCATTGTCAATGATAACCATTTCCACATCAAAGCTGTCCATTACATAAGAAAAATATTTTATATGGTCTTTCAGATCGCCGCCAGCAACAGCGTAATTATGCACGAGGATGCCCTGTGAGCGCTCTTCGTCTAGTTCTAGCACTGCGATAGCAAAGAAGTCGGAAGTCGGGCTATTCGAGAAGCTGGGGTCAATGCCAACTATGTATTTTTTGCCTTTCTCTCCGGCTATTCTGGTGGTGGGTGTCTGTCCGTCTGGTACAGTACATTCATACATTTTTTTTGCGCTGAAGTAGGAATCACTGCCGTCCGTAAACTGGGCGCAATACTCCCGTTGAAAAGATGCGTTTGAAGTTCCTCCGGTTTGTGCCTCCTCAATGATAATAGGGTCAATCATTTCTTCTGGTAAGGCTTCGTACCCCATCTGAGAAATAAAGTAGGTAGCATCTGTTTCTTCCTTGCTATGAATTTTATCAGTCCACTCTTTGTAGGTTTTATATAGATTTTCGAAAGTGTAGCTCGCAGAAGAAAGGGCTATCATTTTAGAATCGTTTTCAAAAACCATTCTATCTTCTTCTTTTATTACACCTTCTGATATTAGTCGGTCCTCGACCTCCCTGATCTCTAAACGCTCTTTCATATTTTGGGGAGCAACTAAGAACGGCATAAGAACATTGGTTATCAGATCTTCGGGCAAAAGCAAGAACTCGTCAAGTACTAGCACGTTGGCACGAAAACCACGAATTTTTTCGCCGTTAAGAGGGATCGCCGTTATCGATCCACCATTTATTTTCCATTCGAATTGATCATTTCTTTTGGTCTTGGCCCCAAAGGCTTGAGCCAATAATTCTGCGCCCTTAGAATCTACGATCTGCTCTAGATGATTAAATATAAATCTAGCAGTACGAAATGTTGGGCCAGCGATAAGGATTTTTGTATTTGGTTCAAATACACATTGCAAAAAACAAAATACAGAAGCAATAAAAGTCTTACCACAGCCACGACCCCACACACACATAGAAAAATTTCTATTCATCAACCCCTTGAGAGTAACCTCTTGGTACGGGGCAAGCTTAATTCCAGAAATAAGTTCTGTAGTGATACCTAAGTTTGCTCTTAGAAATCTGGCAAGAGATATTTTTGCTTCTTTATCCAAAAGTTCGCCGCTCAATAGAGACATCTCTTCATTAATGTTTGGCATTTCTCGTTTATATTTATCTGGTGCGTACCACATTATAAAATTCCTATATCATATGTATTTTGTAGGTCAACAGATACATGATTGACTTGAGTAAGCAAAAGCAACTCTGCCACTCTTGCAGCCTCAACTTTACCGCCCACAAACAAAAACTGAATATGGGGATATTCTTGTATTAATTCTCTTACATTGTGAAAAATAAATTCAGGAGTAGCTTTAATTCTTTTTGAAACGTAGGGTAATTTTTTGAAGGCTAGGCAATGATCTAACGTATCTTCAACTAAAATAACTAAATTAGAATTGGCTTCGAACGCTCTTTCTATTTCGTTTCTGAATCTGGTATATCCACCGCTAAGAGTTCCTATGAAGTCAACTAAAGATTTTCTTTCTATGTGGAGGTCAGAACAAAGTTCAGCGTCACTTAGTGTATAGTCTCCGTATTTTAAAGTTGTTATTTCTATGGGTAGGTTAAGCTTATATGGTTTTTGTTCCCTCGTGTCGACATGTATACTTATGCCTTGGCTTTCCAGTAGGGGGTAATCGATCTCTTCTGAAAACATTTTTTTATCTGGGGTTACATATCTATATTCAAAACCGAGTTTCTTACAAAGCTCATAGTAGTTCCCGAAAAGTTTATTGTAATAATGAATTGGGGGCATCATTGTGGTTCTCAGTTCTATTTCTGTCGGCGGGTATTTTAAATTTTTTTTATTTTTTCTATTCGCAAGAAGCCCTGTGCAATATTCTTGGGCTTCTTTTTCATCGACTTCGTTTAACCACTTCTTAAGGTTGCCCCTATCATTAAAGTCAGAAGTAAAATATTGTTCTTTATTTTTGAATTTTATAATTTTGCCAGTATGTTTGTCGTAACGAGGGAAGTGCTTTTGATAGTATTCTACCATCCTTATTTTGTGAGCCTTCAAATGAGAATGAAGTTGTCTATCACTGTCAAAGGTTTTCTTACATATTTTACAGCTTGTGCTGGATTTCATCTTTCAGTTCATATTCGTATTTAAAAGTTTCTATATCATCGGAATACAGTTTTGCTACCTTGTCTCTAGTTCTTTTTTCGTAAAACTGAGAGTAGTGGGGCCTATTGTGTAATACTTTAGACAGGGGAAGAGGGTCTTCCTCCAAGTTTAATTTCTTACAAATTTTTTTAAAATCTTCTTCTAGGTTTTCAAATTTGCCGATAAAATCTACAGCTATTTTACCTCGAGCGTTTTTTAACCACGTAGATTGAGAGGCAATCCATTTCCCTTTCGTTGCATTTTTAATATCTTTAAGATTGTAATCATCTTTGTTTTTTGTGTCTTCTATAGAATAAATAAATTTTTTAAAATCGCTTTTCAGATCAAGATACCAAGATGGCTCTACCCTTGGGTGTCCACCGTCTTTGCCCCACTCCGTCTTTAAATCCCATCCACCGAAACCAGATTCCTGCTGCCAGTCATAATAAAAATTTTTTCTATTTATCCATAAAAACCAAGAGACTAATCTATCCCAAGGATTTCTGACAAAAGAGAATTTAAAATAATTATCCCATTTTGTTTTTCCATACGTTTGTATACATTTTGTACCCAATACGTGTTGTTCTTTTGGGTACTCTTCAAAAAACAATTCTATACTGCTACCAGCCGTTTTCGGAATATGAACATAAATGCATTTAAATTTATGGCTTATCATCCTTCTAAAACCTCGTCTTCAGTTAAACCAAGTATTCTAGCCTTAACTTCGTCGATTGTCGAAAGTTTTTGAACCTCCTCTTTAACCGTCTTCTTTCTTAGCTCAGCTAATTGAATAAGTTTTTTACTTGACTCTTCCTCTTTCCACATTTGAACTAGATTAAGAATACTGGCATTTTCTTTTATTTGTTTTTTAAGCCTGTCACTTCTCTTTTCCTTTAAATCACTGAGAAGTTTTTGTTGTCTATTTACGCATTGATTATATTCTGTTTGGGCATCGTTGATTGCGCTTACCAAGCCCATAGACAATCTTCTGCCTTCTGTATCGTCAGCAGCGCCATCCATTAGTTCCGAAAGGCGACTAATTCTTCTCTGGATATTGGAGGCGATAACAACTTCTGTGGCGAGCACTATATATTCGTCCACCTCCTCTTGAGTAAGGTCACATTTATCATATGTATACCTGACAAAACTACTCTCAAACAACTCTCTATCCACCGTGTTGTCATAGGTATTAATTTGATGATTAAATCTGAACACGTGCAGATAACCTATAAGAGCATTAATGTCTCTTTTCTGTTTGGGGTGTATTTTGTTTTTATCAATACCATCTAGAACATATTTATTTATTCTGTACATGGTCTTATCAAATGTTTTTGGTGGTTTATAATTTGACATCGGTGTTTCTGAATTTGGTTGAAACGTTTCCTGCTCTTCCCCTAGTGCCTCTGCATATTCGACAACAGTGCGAGTCTCTTGGTGAAGCGGCGTAATGTCTGGATTTTTAAAAATTATACATGCTATTTCTTTGGGACTCATTAAGGCAATATGATTACGGACGAACTCTTGGTGTTCTTCTGTTAGCTCTATTTTTTGCTTTGGCTTGTATTCGTGCTGGCCTCTAGCTTTTAGTTTCCGGGTTGCTAGAAAATCTTTAACGGCACGCCCCTCCTTGCTTCTCCCGTCTATGTCTCTATCTGGGAAAGCCGCCTGAATCAAAGTCAACAAAGACGGAGGATCATTTTGCCTAGAGTTCCATAGGTCTAAAACAATCTTTCTTTGTTCTTCTGTTAATATTACTTCTTCTGACATAATTATATAAAATCTATTTCGTCTTTAGATAAACACTTTTTGACTTTAATTATTATCGATTTTTTGATATTTTTGATTTGTTTGTATCCGGGCTGTCTCCCCTTCTCTGATGTTCTATAACCCATTAGCATAGCAGTTTCTTCTTCGTCCCTTTGCTCAATATAAAGGTATTTATAAACAGCCCATTCAACTGGTTTCAAAATCGACTTCATCCTTTTATGAAGCCGTTTAGCAATTTTTTCTATATCCACTCCGTCGGATGGCAGGTTATGGACCTCCTGATGATGGTCCTCTAAAGAAACTGGAAGTTTCGCATCGTGAGCATTTTTTTTACCCTTTTCCCAATTTTTGTATAGGGGGCAATCGCCACATTGTTTACCGTATATGGCGCAAAATTCGCCACCTTCTGCAGCGGCACATTTTAAGCACGGCCTAGCATAATTACCATAATTATTACGAATTAAGTTCTTAATTTGATTCGATATGATTCTATTTACCCAAGGGCCAAGGGGCTTGCTCGGGTCATACAAATCCCATTTTTTATATATATGTATTCTTAAAATTTGAGAAACATCTTCGAAGTCCATCCAAGCAAGAACAGTTAGGTTCCATTTGCCTCTTCTTTTTGAAATTTCTTTATTTATTTCATCTATAGATTTTTCAAATTTAGGTCGTCTTTTCTTGGGGGCTTTTTTGACGGTTTTCTTGGCGGTTTTCTTGACGGTTTTCTTGGCGGTTTTCTTGGCGGTTTTTTTTGTAGATTTTTTGGCTGACTTTTTAGCGGTCTTTTTGGGGACTTTCTTCTTTCCGACCCCTTTTTTGGGGGTGGTTTTTCTATTCTTTTTTATGGACATACCGCGTTACTCTTTGTCTGTAGCGGCATTTCCATTATTTTTTATTGACCCTGCTTCTTTTTTGAACTGTTTAAAAAAGTCTTCTTTTGTTTGCTCGGGGAGCCCATCTTTTGGGGAGGTGAACCTTTCCGACCCGGGGTCAGTTCCAAGGGCTTCTCCAAATTTTACCCCATGTTGATGAAAACCCTCTATTTCCATATCTAAACCCTGAATATCTGGGACATTATCGACTTCGCCCTCATCCTGCTCTGCTCGGGGAATGTCTCTTGGGGTGGGGGGTTGTTCTGGGGTGGGGTCAGTGACGGAAGAAAGAGAAATACCGCAGCCGGCACAAAACTTTGGCTTACTTAGGGTATACTCTGTTGGGGTGCCGCATTTCTTGCAATACATTCTCATTATATAAATTTTAACTAGAAAAACAGTATAATTCTATTTTTTTTATATTTTGCCTCCAATTTCTTTTTTTTTGGTTGTAATACTATGTAGGGAGCGATGTCCAATGCCTAGGAGAAAAAGAAAAGATTTCACCTTCAAGAATAATGACGGAATAAAATATGAAGTTTTTTTTCATAAACCGCACACCGGACACTATGGGGAGGCGGACGGAACCTGCGGCGACCCAGAAGATGAAAGTCCTAAAATATACATAAATCCTTACCTAACGAAACAGTCAGAATTAAATACGAGTATACATGAATTCACTCATGCTTTTTTCTGGGATGCAACAGAAAAAGAAGTCTATAAATTTGCCAATACATTAAGTAGATTTTTATACAATTATTGCAAGTGGAGAAAGCTGGAAAAACAAGGGTATCGAAAAGGTAAGGTTAAATTAGAAAAAGAAAAAGAGATGCCCAAGAAAATGAAAAAAAGATATGAACGAAGAACAAACAAAAAACCTCCTAAAAAATCTTAAAGATATTAATATAACCCTGAAAACAATTGGTTATGAGTCTTTGTTTATGATAAATGGTATAGATGTTGGTCAAGACAAAAACGTTTCAGAAATTAAAGACTGCCTAGTTAGGATAAACAATCTAAGTCAAAAAACTTATAATAAAATTGATAAACAGATATCTACAATTAATTTTTTTCTGCATAAGGATGAGTAGTTTATCTAAGCATTCTGTATTTTACAATTTTTTTTGTTTTTCTGTCTGAATAAATAAATATTATTTGGTCACGACCCTCCGCTGGGTTGTAGTATTTCTCCCATTCCATATTAAAGGGGTTTTTCTTTAGGCCGCTATATGTATGAGTGTCCCAATTTGGGTCACTTGTTTTATGTATTTTTCTTTTATTCTTCATTCTCCCTGCCATATTCGTTGAGTTTCGTAATAAGAAATTTTACAAGTTTAGATCTCATAATGTCTTCCTCTGTAAAATTAAATGTATAAATACCATGCCCCATACTTTCTTCGTCAGAAAAAACCTCCAACATTTTTTCAAACCCGCCGATGATTCTTTCACTTCGTAGGTCAGTTTGCATAGGGTCAGCTAAAACGAAGCATCTACTGTTTTTCCCCAACCGGGTCAAAACCGTAGTTATTTCCTTTTCCGTAGAGTTTTGGGCCTCGTCAAGGATGACGCATTTTGCGTTCCAGTTCATCCCTCGTGCGAAATTTACGGGGAACATTGAGATTCGTTTTTCTTGCTCGAGCTTTTCTGGGGTTTTCGTTAAGAGAAGCTCGTCGAGCTTGTCCAAAAAAGGCATATTATAAAATCTTAATTTATCCTCCGCGCTCCCCGGCAAATAGCCGAGTTGCGAGTTGCTACTCTCAACGGCGGAGCGCAAATACATAATATCAGAACAAACTTTCATATTAAGTAGCTGTAAACCACAATAAACAGATAAAAGTGTTTTAGCTGTCCCTGCGGGACCGTTAACAAAAACGACTTTAGTAGATGGATCTAAAGCTACCCTAAAAAATTCTTTTTGTCTTTTGGTCCATTTAAAGTTCTTTATCTTAATAAGAGCTTTTATTGGATTTGGGTTTTCGTAATCATCTTCAAAGGAACTATTAAGAGCCTCCTCTAGTTCCTTGATCGATTCGATGTCTTGAAGTTCTTCTTTTCGCTTTGCGCGAGAAGTACGAGTGGGCTTCTTGGAATTTGCCATATGTTTTTACCTCGTGGGACTATCCCTACAAAGATAATTACACTCAATTAATTTAAAAACCAAGACTTTTTAATGTCGAGAAGTTGCATTCAACGATACGAAAGGGATACGAATCAAATATTTTCTTTCTGTGTTCAATATATTTCTCTGCATCGGCCCTGCGCCTAAAGAAAGTGTCACCTGCCCAGTACAGGTTATTCATTTGATATTGGACTTTAAAAAATTTGTTCAAAGCAATATATATTATGGCGGGCGAGGTATAAAATAAAATAAAAATGTTTTTTTAAATTCTTACTGATGTAGGCGTTGTTGGGAAAAGACCTGACCTCTTGTAGAAGGCTAAAGCATGTGGACACTCATCCGTTCCGCAAACAAGTGGCTCGAAGTCTGGCTCTTCGCGTATTAAAATCGCTCCCTTCACTGAATGGAAGTCGTCACATAAAATGTGCGCTCTAGTTCTATCTATCTTTTTGAACTGATTATGCGCAGCTTGTCCATCATCCGCGCCGTCAAGATAATAAAAATTAAATGAATCATTAATTAATTCTTCACCATCACCTAAATAATACTCAATTTCAATTTTATCGGTAAAATGTTGTGTCAATTTTCTACAATTATCTATTGCGCCCCCTCCTATGTCGCAAGTTACAATCTTACCGCCATATTTTTCAATATAATCACACCAAAACATAGTGCTCCAACCGTCACTTAACCGCGTTCCTAAATCGAGACTTCTGGAGGTCCCGATTTCTAATACTCTTAGTGGTTTTTTGTCCAAAACCTTAAAAACTTCATAAAAAACTGAATCTCTAGATTTTTTAGAACCGAATTCATACCAAGCAGCCGTTGATAGATCAACATTTTCGATTCCTTTCTCTTTTACAGAGATGTAAGAGTCATAAATAACGCGATGAAAATCTAAATATTCCATAATAATAAAAATGGTGGAGGCGGCGGGGATCGAACCCGCGTCTTTAGAACCATCGGCTCAAATGTACTACAAGCTTAGTCGGTATTATATACTTTGCTTGGCAGGTTACCGACAAACGGCCTACACAAAGGTTGGAGACACTTTATTTATACTAGACATCTCACCCTCCCTAGTTTTTTTGCTCGCTATCGACGCCCTAGCTCCTTAACGAGCATCCAGAGTAGGACGGGTAGCTTACGCAGCTACAGCAGCCTCTTCGGCCCAACCGAACTTAGCGAGAATCGCATCAGCCTCGGCCAGTGAAGGAGCCATATCAACATTATTTTTGGCAGTTGAAGCCTAGATAGATTTTTTAAGAGGCCAACCATCATCCTCTGCTTGCAATTCGGCGTTAGACTCCAAATCGAATCCAGTACGCCCCCAAAATCCATTTATCTTAGTTTATAAAACTTGTGATTTCCAATAATTACAGTAAAATTTTCTTTTTTTGCCCAAAAAGGTGGCTTCATTAAAACTTTTTCCAGTTCTCCGTCTTTATTTTTCTTCATTACCCACTTGGCATGAAAATGATCAGCATTTTCTACAAACGTGCGGTCAAGTTGATGCCCACTTACAATATTTCGAGCGAGTTGACGCGCATACATGATGGGGCCGCCTTGATTGTAGTATTTTTTGTTCGCTTCAAGTAACGAAATTTGCTTTCCATTGATTTCCCAACAAGAAAATTGCTTATTTTGCAAACAAACTTTGGCGGGCGATAACCTTCTGTTGATAGAACGCTGTTGAAGGACACAGGCGACGGCGTAAACGCCACATCGGCCTTCGCCGCGAGCCTCGCCAAGCAGCGTAGCGGCTACGACTTGCTCGTCTCGTGATAGAAGTTGGTCTCCAGCGACCTTGCTGGCTGCGCCAAACAAAATACCAACCAAAAAACAAATAAATAAGAAGTGCTTAATCCAATTGTACTCTCTTTGTGTTATCATACGTCCAATATAACATCGCGTTCATACAATGTCAAGATAATTAATAAAGAAATAATTTATCACCGTAATAATCTTTGCACTTTTCTCTAACTTGGTTAGCTTCTTCGCTCTGTCCATGAACTTCTAGATTTAAGTATTCTATTTTTTCTAGCAATTCTGGTGTTTCTTCGAAAATTTTATTAAAAACAGGAATTTCTGCGGTTTCGATATCGAACTTAGCATATTTTACTTTATCTATATTGAGTAGCGGCGAATTTAGTAGTGATTCAAGAGTGGTTTGTCTAACTTTACCAATAGATTTTGGATGAGCATCATCTTCTTTCTTTATTGCACAGGTATTATAGTCATTTTCAGTCCAAAAGCTGACCTCATCAAGTTCTTCTTCTCCAATCGCTAGGTTGTGAATGTTCACATTAAGTACTCCGTTTAGTACGGTGTTCATTTTTACTAATTTACAGACTCTTGGGTTCGCATCGAAAGCGTGAATCGTAGTTTGTGGAAAAAGTTTTCCAATGACTATACTAAAAACACCTAAATTTGAGCCGAAATCAAGAATAATGTCGTTTTTGTCTATAGGCACATCCAAAATATGAAATTCATTTTGATACAGAGCGGCTCTTGTGCCATTAAAAGTAGTATCGTGGTTTATTTCGTTCAAAGAATCTTCAGGCGAAAGATTTTCTACTGGGTAAAAGAACCTAAAGCTGTATGCGCCCTCTATTTCTCCGTCGTCGCTCACGCGGGTTGGCGGATAAATTATCTCTTCTGAGGCTAGCGTCCTGTTTTCTTCACCATATAGAGTGGCCATGTGATCTCTAAGCGATATATTAATCTGAGTACTATGATTAATAAGCTTTACATCTCTCTTTTTTAAATTCATATCTATTTATATTAGCACATATATGGAAAAAGCCAACTTTTTATTAACGGGCCGCCGCCATTTTTTTGTTTTGTTTTTTTTTGTATAGGCAAAGCTGGGCTCGTTTTCAAAAATGGGGGGGGTCTTTATGGTAAGAGATTTAAATATATTTTTTTATATGTTAATAAGCAGAATTTCGGCGGGGAGATTGATATTAACCCCCTCCCGCGCGCACAAAAATATAAAAGTCAGGTTTTTTTTCAAAAAGGGGGCGGGGTGGTGTGCCCCTTCAAGTATTTAGCGCTCAAAATTTAAGGGGTCGGGCGTGTCTGGTGGCCAACATGATAAAAAACCACCTGAGAAATCGCCCTCTCCCTTGCTCGTATGCGCTAGCCTATATGATTGCGACAACTCTATCGTTCCGAAAACTTCGAATTGCATTGCGCTCTTTGTTGTGAACGTATACGCGGAAGCCCACTTCTTCCCTTTGCTCTTTCTGATTGCCGAATCGGTCATTCGGTTGGGGTTCATCAATCAGATATAATTTAGTCTCACCCTTTGCGTTGTTATAGATTAGCTTACGCACTGGACGCTTCAAGCCTAACCAAGTCTTTGCTTTGTTTACTAGTTCTCTCATCTCTTATAATAATACTCTATGGTTCAGGCTATGTCAAGCCCTTAGTCTATGTCGTGGTATGTTCCGTCTGGCATAGTCACACCAGAGAAGGCACGACCATCGGAGCGATACGCTGTCTCTACGGTAGGCACACACACGTGCCTGTCCTCCGTGAATGGTGTCACGGTAATCCACTTACCGTTGACACGTTTGAATTGAATAGGATGGTTGCACTTAAAGCAACGCTTCGTCTTTGGCACTGTCTTTGTCATAATCTTTTTATCGTTCGACTGGTCGCGCTCCTTTACTAATGGCCGTGAGACTTGCCAGCATGGGCTTGACGAAATCAAAGCCAGCTAGGGCGCGCGCCTCTGGTGTCGGGTTGTTCGCTGCCCAATCATTCCACAAGGGAGACATGGGGTCAGGTTTTGGTGCGCCAGCGGCGGTTAGTGGGTTGCTTGTGTTTATCATAATCGTTAAGCTAATTCTCCTGTGTTGTGAATATACCAAATAGGGTAAATCTTTTCGTTTGCGTATGCAGGAAAGTGCATCTTGAAATTTCGCAATGCCATTGCCTCGTCAAATCCGCAGACGTTAAAGGAAAGCCCATTGCGCAAGTTAATATGAAATTTAAGTCCTTTCATTATTCCATTTCCTCCCAGCTATCGCCATCGTCGTAAGAGATCAAATCCAATTCGTGAATCACGATTGCCTCTTGCCCTTCGTGGTCAAATCCACGCACTTCGTATTCCTTGCCGTCCACAATGGCGGCTCCGTTGTCTGTTAGTTTTATGTCGTTCATAATCATGTGCCTATAGTATCATAGCGGGTGGGACATCCGTAGTCCTACCCAACAAATTCTCCAAATTCTTTTTTGGCGTCAGTATGGAAGGACACGCGCACCGAATCCTTGAACATCCTTGCTGTACGCCCGTTATGATGGACTAGCAGCACGCCATTAACTGGCTTGCGTGGGTCTAGGTCGCGCACAACTACCCCGCGCCATGAGGGGTTGTCTCGGTGGTGAACTTGGGTTCCTGTCTTAAACTTCATGCCTAAATATAACCTATAAATGTTACTTTGTCAATGACTTTCTTAAAAAAGTTATTCGCAAAAATCATCTGCCATTCGTGCGCTCCACACGAGGTCGTCCCGTGAAGAATAGAGGGTGGCACTAGGGCCAAGGGTAGCGGCCCGCTCCATTGCTGCGTCCATGCCTTCCCGTGTATGCGGGTAGGTCTTGACGAGGGTTGGGCCGTTCCAGAGGGTGTAAGTTGGTTTCTTTTCGTCTTTCATTAGGTATAATATAACACGGAAACGCCCCTAACGCAAGCAGTTTCTTAAAAAAGTTATTCACAATTGGAATGAGACTAAGTCTCAAAAATTCGCGGGGGCAGCCGCCGCAGCGGCCCCTGTCAAGGGAAAGTTGTTCACATGGTTTGCCCAATCATCCAGCCTAATCGGAAAAGGATGATGCCAATTGTAGCGATAAGGACAGTGGCAATCTTGCGCGTGGTAGCGTCTGCATCCATGCTAGTTTAATGCAAGCGCAATGAAAGCGACAAGTAACAAGGTTGCGGTATAGGTTACGCTGACGATTGCCAGCACGGTGTCGTAGTTTAGTTTTTTCATAGGTTGTTGATTCAGTTAGAATTATAGCAAAGGGTTCAGGATGGGTCAAGCCTTAACTAGCCTCTCGCACTCATCGTAGTACCCGCAAGCCTCCTTGAAACGCTCTTCATCGAAGCGCGGGTTGTCCTTCTTGAACTTGGCCGAGGCAAGCTGTACCAAGTTTAGCGGTGGCGTACCCTTGAGGGCTGCGTTGAGGAGGGCTGCGGTGAATTCGAAGTCTTTCTTTGTTGCTTTCATTGGGTTAAATATAACACTTATACGGGTGATTGTCAAGAGGAAAGTTATTCACAGCGCACACAGGTCGCCTATGGTGAAGGAGGGGGAGGGCTTCAACGCTGCCTCTACTGTAGCGGTGCGCTCACCCTCAAGCTGGCGCTGGTACTCAGCTTCAGCCTCCTCACGCTCCCACTGCTCACGGGCGTAGGCAGAGGCGTGGTCTATACCCTTCTGCATCTCCTCGATGCTAGCCTCAAGGGCTACATCAGTGGTGGGCTTCTCTGGCCAGTAGGGCTTATGGCCATAGGCAGACTTGTAGACATCCACATAGCAGCACGCTTGCAGATACCAATCTAATTGCAGGGGTGTGGTGACACCGCACTCAGCCCAGTGTGAGGGATCTTCTACTAGGGTGGTGGCCCAGCGGCCCTCTCCTGCATCTACCCATGCACGGGTCTTGGTGTTGAGGGCGGCGATGTGGTTGCGTAGGTCGTTGTTCATGGTTAGAAGTATATCAGATAGGTTAATAATTACAATCAAAAGTTATTCACAATACAAACAAGTCATAACAGGTATCTGATGACCCCTCTGGTTGCTTGGGCTCTGGCTGCTCTACTGCTAGCTGCTCATCAATCCATGCCTGTAGCTCACGGTGGTCTTGCTCTGAGAGTTGGCTATAGTGGTCGCTCATCATGTTAAGAATATAACACACATAGCCCCATTCGTCAAGAGTTTTTTTAAAAAAAGTTATCCACAGGCTGTGAATAAGTCGCGGCGGCTGCCCCCGCAGGGGCCTGTGTCAAGCAAAAAATGCTCACAAGTTATTACCAATCCATGCCTATGCACACGCTAGCCATGCACACAAGCACAATAAATAAAGGGAATAATTCCATACTAGATTACCTCCTCATATACAGGGTTGGTCATGCTCGCCTGAGTGCGGTACTCCCACGCCGGAGACATAACGCTAACAGGCTCCTCGCCAATTTGCGCAAACGTCTTGCCTACGGTATAGCCAACCCAACCGTGTGACACTTGTTGTCCACCGATTAACTCGATAGCTTTAATCTGTGCATCCAACCATCCGACTGTATGCGGTGCATACTTTGTTGAGAAGTGAGCGCAAGCAGAATCAAATCCGCTGAACTTGTTGGTGTACTTAAACCCCTTTGTGTGGAGTTCCGTATAATAATGTTTTTCTTCTTTCATATTCTTTTTAATTCTTGCGTCTCGTCTCCAAAAATTCATCTTGTTCTTTTTCATAATCTTCTTAAAATTCAAACCCTCGTTTTTTAAATGCTCTCCTGCATTATCGGGTTGCTTTCACGGGAGGGTTGTCCTTGTCTGCGTGGTTGTAGCTCCATACCGTTTCAACGTCATTACCATCAGCACTCACGCAGCAAATCTCAATGCCGCCAACGGTTAACCCAGCCTCGCGACCGCAGCGCATTAGCTCAGATGCGTCAATCAGCATCTCATTGAATGACTCCCTGCACTTGGGTAGAGAGTTGCACATATCACCCAAATACCAAAGTTCGTAGGTGGCTTGTTTGTTATCTTCTTTAATCATCATGCTGGTAGTATATCATAGAGGGTGGGACATCCGCAGTCCCACCAAAAACTTTTTATTCACCGTTAAAAACGTAGTTGCCCAAGCCCACCTTGGCAATCCAAGCCTCCTCAAGCTCGCCATACTGGCTCTCGGTAGTGCCTCTGCCGTTGGCGTGTTGTAACGCCCTGAAATGCACCTCTGCATCGCGCAAGGTGTCGCACAGGACAGCGGCAGCGAGGTTCATCTTGGTGGTGGTTTTAACGACGTTCAGTTTCTTGCTTTTCATTGTTATAATATACCACAAGAATGTTACTTTGTCAAGGGCTTTTCTTAAAAAAGTTATTCACAATTAGAATGAGACTAAGTCTCAATTTTTGCGGGGGCTGCCGCCGCAAGAGGTCTTTGTCAAGAAGTTTTTTTTATAATTTTTTAATTGTAAAGCTTATTTGCCCTCGCTGCTATTTCGTACTTGGTTAGCTATTTCGCGCATCACTATTTCGGGTTCGTCGCAAGTTCGAATGTATTGAGCAAGACCTTGCAAAATATCAAACTCACTTTCTTCGCACTGAATCCATTCGCCTTTGCCCTTTGACCAAATGCCCGTGACCCTTTGATTGTCATTTTGAAAAATAGCAAAGTCAGGCACGTTTGCTTCGTCTAGGTCGTTGCCGTGTAGAGGGTGTTTCATTAGAATGTTTTATGTATTAAGTCTTTTGGGGTCGTGGTTGGTGGTCGCCAACCCTCATCACACTCGCAATACTTCGGACAATCATCCTCCGCGCTTCCCTCTTTGCTTACTGTCTCGTGACAGGTTGGGCAGAGGTGAAGGAAACGCATCTGAGGATGGTCTTGGCAAAACTTTTTTGTTAGTGGGCCAAATTTAGTTGTCATTTTCTTTTCGTAAGCGAGCAGATTTTGCCAGTAGCTCATTATACCAATTCTTTTGTTGCTGTCGGTTGCTTGCCCTCTCGGACTAGGTTAACGTCGAAACAAACCGCACTCAACAGCTTGCCCTTGTCTGCGTTTCTGTTGCTTGCAATGATTGCCATTGTGAAGATAAAATCAATATGTTTTGATTCTTTTTTGGTCATTAGAGCAACTCCTTTGGTGGGGTTGTAGCAAGGCCGCTTGCGTTGTATGTCGCAATCTTACGCTCGGCAATAGCATCCTCAAACGCTTCACGCAGGATTGGCAATGCTGCCTTGATGTTGTGAATACGATAAGCCTCGGCCTTTGCCTTGGAATGAGATACGCCCAACTTTTTCTGAGCCTTGATGTGGTTGGTGACTAACGCAGCTTTCACCGCGTTGCGAGCTTGATAGGTTTTATAGGTTTTATTCATATCGTTCTTATATAGTAACAGTTAGTTCAGTCCTTGTCAATCATAAACTTATCAACAGCGGAGTCAATAAGTTCAACGTGAAATTCTTTACGGGGCAACCAGCCAAACCATTCGCCAGCCCTAAAGAGCCAGTTGCTACCGGATTCGCTAACAAACTCAAACACAGGCCCGTTCTCACGGATCCGATTCTTTGTTCGTTGTCCCGCCTTCTTTGTCGGGCTGATTAGCATTTTTCTCGCTTTCATTGTTATAAATATACCACAAACCGAGCCGCTTGTCAATGACTTTCTTAAAAAACTTTTCCCTTGACAAATGGGTTTGCGGGGGCTGCCGCCGCGCCTCGGATGTCAAGCACAAATTACTCACAAAGCGAAATTTCATTGTTACTATTATTTTCGCGCCACCTATCTAATTCAAGCTGTTCAACAAGGAATTTTGATAACTCATCCTTGGAAAGATTGGCAGCCCTTTTGTCTCTGTCTATTTTGCCCATAACCTCTTCCCATTCGACACCGATGCGCCAACCATACGGCAAACATTCATGCCAAACAAAATCAATGCACACATAATCGCCAACCATCATTGAACGCACATTGCGTTTTAGGAAATGCTCTGACTCGTGGCCGCTTCCCGCATTCCATTGTTCCCATACGGCAGATAGTATTTCAGGGTCGGAGTATTTGCTGTCATAGCAAAATTGCCAATACTTGCAATCTCTGTGCTCCATGTCGTGATATTGAATTGTGATATTTTTCATTTTGCTGTAATTGTTGTCACGTAGAATATAAAAAACATTACTATAAATAGTACAAACAAATCCATTTATTAGCCTTTCGGTTATGCGTTGGCTAACTGTTGGCGTTTGCTGTATCCGTTCCAACCCTTTCTTTTTAGTTCCTGCACCGCCTGACTTGCTGTGCTTCCCTTTGGCTGCGTCCCATGAATGAGAAGAGCAAAGTTTTTCTTTCCAAATGCTGCGTGGTGGTCGTCGTGGTCGATTTCCAATCCCATCGCATCCGCTGTTTGTTCGTCATAAACAACAACCGCGTTTTTCAATCCATGTTCGACAATCAAAGCATCATGCTTGCCACCTTCGGAGGCCGTCAATTCAAAGTTTGCCGGTATGCTATCAATTCGCTTTACCCAAAAATTCAAGCTCTTGGTGTATGCGTAAAAATGTTTTTCTGGCATCGCCCGCGCAACTTCAAGCCATGCGTCGAAATACTGTTGACTGAAAAAGTCACCGCCAACGTGGACACGCAGTATGTCAAAATTCTTTGGCAAGTTTTTCATTATCACATTCAACGTGTGAGGGTTGTTTTCAAATCCTGCAAGCTTGTCCTGTTTCAACGCGCTTTTGATTGCCTCAAAATTGCGCCACACCATTGCACGTGTGTTTTTATACTGAGATTCGCTACTTGCCGCAAAGCAACGAAATTCTGTTTCTGGCCCGTCTGTAATCTTGCCCGTTTCCCTGTCAGCTTTGGACAGGCAATCTTTCGCCGCTGGACACGTCCAACCGCTTGGAAGGGTAAACGCTTTAATGCGTTTTGCAAGACGTTTTGCCATCGCAATAAGTTTAGCGTTGGCTTGTGAGAATGTAAGGTCGTTGTTCATGCGTATAATTATATCAATAAGTTCGTGTCGTGTCAAGCTTTAAGCATCATTGTCAGAAAGATTCTCTGCTCGCCCGTGGCCCCCGTCATATCCGTAACATTCATTAGATGCAGGGGTAGCAAAGGAGCCGCGAGGGTTTTGCTTCATTGCGTCAAAACGCTCCTGTGCAAGTTTGCGAGCCAATGGCAATGCGCCTTGTTTGTTACCCTTAAATGGTACGCCACCGGACACGTTCAAAATGCGAAACAGTTCGCCGTTGGTCATAGCCTTCAACAGCTTTTCGCGTGTGCTGTAAAAATAGCCTTCGGTGTCGGACATCCACCACAATTCCGGTTCATTGGTTGCACCGTGATTGTAAAAAGAATAATGCTGTTCAATTATGTCTTGGATGTTGTTGCCCTTGATGGACACGATAAGTTTAGTTGAGTAATCTTGGTATTCTAATGTCGTTGTCATGGCGTTAATTATATCAGATTGAGGTTTAATGTCAATGCTTTTCTTTAGTTTGTTTCAATTAAATATGTTCCCATTGGGCTGTCTCCATTCCAATAGAAAATGTCGTCTGACTTCTTTACCTTGCAAGGCACAGCTTCCAAAAGGAAATCTTTAAGAATGTCATGCTTATCCCGAAACCCTTTATGCGATTGAAAATACCCACCCTCGGCAAGTCGATTGTCAATGTATTGCAAGTTTCTCGGATTCAAAAAGAATGTGAGAGCATAAGAGCGGCGAGGTTTTACGTTCTCAAGAAAATCACTTGTGCGCCGTGTCGTGGGCATACCGCAAAAATCACCCCAGCCCACCATTGGATTGTTTGTTACATCCTCCCAACTCCAATCGTCAAATTCAAGTTGAATCTGTACGTTTCCCTTCGCGGCAAAGAACACGCCGTTTTCATACTTGGCACGTTTAGAAAACTTTTGAATCCAGTGTTTGCCATCGTTAAATTGGTCAATCATCTCGGCCCATGTTGAATAGTCATTCTCTTTTGCTTGGATGTGAAAAATGTGATGTTTAATCTTGCCAAATCGTTTTGCAAGTTTCAATTCGTTTGATGCCTCAAGCCAAGGCAAGCAAGGAATAGTAAATAGTTTCGATGTTGATGAATCAAAGCTATTAACATAATCCATCTGGTGTTTGAAAACCATGTCCCGCGCAAGTTGTTTGCTTGGGTCGTGGCAAGTCGATTCGGTAAACTTGGTCGTTCTCATTGCCGATGATTATAACAGACTCAGGTTTTAAGTCAATCACAAACTTCATTTTTTTTGATCAATTTAAGGCTTGACAAGGGGGGCGCGGGGGCAGCCGCCGCAAAAGTTATTCACAGGCTGTGAGTAAGTTTACCCTTGACAATGTCACGTTCTCGTGGTACATTATAACAATGAAAACGAAACGACCAAAGGCAAGAGTTAACCCGCAGGGGCTAATGGGGAGCGCATCTCGCGAGCATCGCGTTAAGAAGGGCAAGGGTTCCTTTCGCCGCCAGCCAAAGCATAAAAATAGTGCTTGACATTTAGCCTGATTTTTGAGATAATTCTAACAATGAACGCTACAGAAGCAATCAAGTTATACAAGCGCGAAGTATATCGCAACCTTCGCTACCGAGACGAACACGTTTACTCCGTGCGTAAAGATGGCCTTGTTGAAGGTACTGCTTTATGCGTTGTGATGGACGGCAACACCAAGTACCCTGTGAAATTCGCTGTGGGCGATAAGGGCTGTCAGCGTGTGCGTGATGAAAAGCGCAAGAATGTTCACGCAGTCATTCGCGGCTGCATGATTAACGCTGTATGGCGTTACGACGATATGGATGCGTTTGAATTGGGCTGGGCTAATGATGCGGCCAAGGAGATGAAAGAGCGTGAGATGGATGAGCGTGAGGGGTACGAGTGGATGGAGGTTACTTATAACCCATACAAGTATCGCACCTTTGTGAGTATTGACACTAATCCATTTAGAGGAATAGAGCACGTCATTGAGCCGATTTTTACTGCTCGCAAGGTAATCATCATTACAGATAAGGTGTGGGCACAGGTATTAACCAAACACGAAGAAAATTAAATGTTGACAAGCCCTGAACGGTCTGCTATAATTAAGGCTGTTGTTTGAGAAAGAATTTAGTTCTCTGAAAACCTACGCTTGAGCATTTGTCATAGATTAGCGACACAGCGTGACGATTAAGAGAACAGCACTTTATGTTGGTGAAATTGGTGCGCGATTGAATAAGATCAGCAGCGCAGCCTGACGCAGGAAAGCCCCTAGTGGAAGCGCGACGAAACTAGACGGTGACACAATACTGGTCGGGTCGGGTTCGAATCCTGACACCAGCAGCAATTTACTCTCGCCTCAACCGGACGCAGATAAGTAATCCTTCTGCCAGCAATGTGTGAAGCTGCGGCGAGCCGTAAGATCACAAGCCTTGGGTGACAAATTCACAATAACGTGAAACCTCCCAAGGTTTTTTCTTGACTTTTGCGGGGGCTGCCGCCGCGCCCTCGATGTCAAGAACTTTTTATTCACAATGTCAATCATTATTTTATTTGGTTGCGATTCTTTTCTTATTTAACAAGCACAAAAAAACCCCCGCCCGAAGGCAGGGGGTAGGCGGCTCACGGAGCCTAGGTGGCAAGGCGGTTATTTAACGCGACCTACTCAGTCACGACCACTTCAGAATTTTCTTGCGGAGTCCACAACTTTTTGAGGCGTTGCGGGTTGCGGCTCGCCAAGTCGAAACGCTTCAGCACGTTGCTGGTCACGCGATTGGCGTATTCAAAACGCTCGTCTGCAACATCGTGAGTCATGTGCTGAGTCACGGCGTTGTTGAGGTTATACAGGTTGCGACCCTTGTCCTCGTCAAAGGCTGGGGCGTTCCAGATTTGCGCGATGGACTCGCGCACCTTTTCAGAAATCACCTTTGCGCTGGTGAGGTTCTGAAGGATGTTCAAACCCTGCTCCTGCTCGATAGAGGTATCAGCCAAACGGCTGTACACGTTCACGCTGGTTGCGAGCTTGGCAAGTGCGCGGTCGAGCGCGTCATCGCTGATGATGTCGCCAATGCTAACTTGCGTGGAGTGCTTTTTAACCATCTCCACCTCTTTTTCCATCGTGGTCATCCCGTTGGTGCAAACGAGGCGAACCAAGCCGAGCGCGAACGAAACACGCAGGGAACGGTCAAAGGAGTTTTGCGCGGTCAGGCGATAAGCCATAACATCACCGACTTGCGGCACTTCCGCTTGAAAGGCATCGCCCTGCAAATCGTACTGCGCTCGCATTTTCGCACCGTCCTCAGTGATAATCACCTTGCGGTCAACAGTGATGCCACGGTCATCAAACGCTTGGTCAGCGCGGTCAAGAAGGTCACTGTTTTGAACAAGACCGTAGCGGTCAGTAGTCCAGCCCAGAATCTCGTCGTTGTCCTCGCGGACGTTCATAAAGTAGCCTGACTTGTCGCCAGTGATAGGGTGAGGAACCTCGACTTGGTTAACGTGATAGTCGAATCCTTGGTTGACGGTTTGATTTGCTGCGATTGGCATAATGGTTTTTTTTGCTTTCTTGGTTAGTTGTTAGTGTGTCTCAATCTTCTATAAGAATACTACATAGTTCCGCTGATGTCAATGACTTTTTTACGTTGGGGAGCATTTTTTTCGCGGTACTCTTCCAGCCACGTGATAAGTAGAGGGTTAAGCTTCCGCATATCTTGCTTGCGCTTGGCGTATAAGTAGTCGCTGCGCATCTTCCAATCATCCTTAAACGGGCTGCTCATTGTTACAATTATGCCACATGGTTCTAAGAAATTCAAGTTTAAATTTCTTAAAATCGACGGATTGCGAATCGGAGAAATCACCCCCTCTCACGAAATTTTGTCGATCATAAATGAGCGGCAAAAACCTTTGTCGATCAAAAACCCCCGAAAATGAGCGACAAATCCGTTTGTCGATCATTCTTGAGCGGCAAACAATTAGGGCAATTAAACGCGATTAATTAGGGTAATTAAAAAAGGCTTGACAGGGGGCGTTTGCGGGGGCTGCGCCCGCAGTTCGGATTTGTCAAGGAAAAAATAATAAAAAGTTATGAACAGTTTGTCAAGGAAAAAAAGAAATTAACAAACTTTTACTCTATATTTGGCGATAGAACGGATGTCCTAGGGGAAGCACTTTTATTTATTTAAATGGTCTTGACCTTATTTGTCTTATTTATTACAATCCCGCTAACCGCGTCAGCTTGTCATTATCCATTTAATTATATTACACTCTTTATTTACTTATTTCAAAAAAATCAGGCGACCCCCGCCAACGACCAAGAAAAACGAGGGCCACCTTTTTGCAAGACAGTTGCCAAGAAAGAGCTTGACTAACCGTCCCAAATATCTTTACTATCTACTTGCCACCCCATAAAGTCAACTATCTCTTTAAAGTTTATTACTTCTTTATTTTCATTACTATAAGGATCAGTATATATAGTAGACATTATTAATTTATCTTTTTTATTTACTGCTCCACCAACTATACACATTTCATCAAATCTATTATCCTCTATTTCTGAATAGCCAATAGATATAACGGCGGCGGTGGCGCGTACAACCAAAAACCCCTCCTTTGTTTCGCAATACCATTCATTTGATTTATATCTATATACTGATTCAAGTACCATGCCCATAAATGAATCATAATGATTATCATTTAGTATTCTCAGACGCTTCATAACTCTTTAGGTATTTCATGCCCTTGGGGGTAATGGCTCGTCCAGCAGTTGTGATCTCCATGAGGTCATGCTTCTGGATATACAATTCAAAGTCACGTTGAACACACGCCTTGGTAAGTCCCGTCTTTGCAGAGAGGCGGGTCAATGATGTTTCTTTACGCCCCTTCAACACGTTAAGTATCTGCAACTCAATGGGCGACAGACCGAGAGGTAGTATGCCCAACGCATCGCGTAGTGCCTTCCAGTCTTTCTTTCTAAAGTTCTTACG
>Ga0098044_1000416_pt1 | contig 22542 bp, 34 predicted proteins | sample 10_taG_FD_75053 | JGI IMG/M metagenome (GOLD analysis project Ga0098044, IMG submission 75053) | Marine viral communities from the Subarctic Pacific Ocean - 10_ETSP_OMZ_AT15264 metaG | ecosystem: Environmental > Aquatic > Marine > Oceanic | place: Pacific Ocean | collected 2015-01-16 | reverse complement strand
TTTATGAGCGATTTTAAGGACGTTACAAAACAACTGCTGGGTAGCCTAGCCCCCATGATAGGAACGGCTGTTGGTGGGCCATTTGGAGGGATTGCAGGGCAAATGTTGAGCAAGGCACTGGGAGTGCCTGAAGCCAAGGTCGATGCGACCATGAAAAACATGACTCCCCAGCAAGTAGTGAAGGTAAAGAACGCTGATCTGGAGTTCAAGAAGTTTATGGAGGAGTCCGGCATCAAGCGGGAGGAGTTGAACTTCAAGGACAGGGACTCTGCCCGTAAGATGGCTAGTGAATTGGGGGCCAATCCACAGAAGATACTAGCAACACTCTATACCTCCGCTTATTTTTTAATTTTATTTGGACTGTTTAGCGGGGCATTAGTCTTGCCATCAGAGAGTCCTATTTTAACTGGTCTAGTTCTTGTCCTTACTACAGGCCAAGCTCAAGTCTTAAACTTTTTCTTTGGGTCTAGTTCAGGGTCTAAAGAAAAAACAGCATTAATGAAGAGATAATAAATGGATAAGAATGATAAAGATCTACTGCTTTATAGGATAGAACAATTGGAAGAGAGTGACGAAAGAATAGAGAAGAAAGTAGATGAGATCCATGAGGTTATAGTGAAATCTAAAGGTGCTTTGGGGGCGGCGTTCCTGATCTTAGGGGCAGTATGGGGTATCTTAACCTTTCTCAAGAGTAGCATCGTTAGATTCTTAGGGCTATAACTGAGTCTTGATTATCTTAGCGATCCTTATTGTGCGGAATGATTTATGGACAATATAGATATCATAGCTATCCCTCCTGTAATCGTCTATTGGAACGATGCTTGGGGGGAGGACTCATCTATAGCTATTAAGGACATAGATAATAACCCTATACTAACCACAACTCTTGGATGGTTGCTCGTAGAGGATGACGTAGGGGTTACTCTAGGAATGGACAGGTATCCTTCATTGCCAAAAGACTTCCGTAATACAGCCCACATACCACGAGGTATGATTACGAAAATAGTTTACCTAAAAGAATAAAAGGAAAGACTACAAAACAAGTCACGACACCTGTCATAATAATGACATTAATAATTTGCAACACACTAATTAACAGTTGTTTTATCATCACCATTCTCCACTAAGACTAATTGAGGTTGCTGATCTAACCAGATAACTATATTATATGTTACACCAACATCATCTTGGATCTCAACAGAGAAGGCTTCTTTCTCAGGATCTTTGGCTAATTCTTTACCTATTGCTAAGAGGTAATCTCGACCATTCGCGGCTAAATTTAACATGGCAAATACATCATCATCATCATTCATCGTAGTCCCACTCCAACACTAATTCTAAGCAATGAATAGCTTTCTCTATATCTTCACGACCGTTATGTTTCTTGCCGTGACGTGTAATATATTTTATTGCATTAGACTCCATGTAAGGAAGTCTATTAACTTGGCAATACTCTCCGGGTTGTATTTCGTAGTCTTTATAATGATCTCCGCCCACTTGTCTGTCTGACGCACTTAGCTCCTCTAAGCTATCACCTTGAGCGTCCCAAGAGGGGAGCTTGGCAGCCTCTTTCCACCCAGTGTTCAAACCTTTAATATATTCCATATCTTTCTCTGTCGTTCCAGACAATCCTTTTTCCAGTATTTTAATATCAATCTCATCCATCACAAAAATTCCTCATATGGTGTTTTGTTAAAATTTCTTTTCTTAGAGAAAGAGGGAAGCTTGGTAGTATCAGCACTGCCGCACGATTTACATTGTACTGTGTCGGCGTTTGCATCTATCCAAGCCTCCCACTTATGCTCACATTTATTGCATTTATAATCAAAGACTTTAATCACCACTCTCTCCAACTGGTGTTTCCTCTTCCTCGCTCTTCTCCATAACAGGCTCAACATGATCTAGCATAGGCAGTGGTTCCATGCAAGACATACCACTACGATCACCGCTAATAAAGATGTAACAGATATTACCATCAGGCATATCAAACCTTGATACCCGTCCCACATTGAACGGTGTTCCTACTGCGTAGCTTTGGATAGCATGAAGCTTCCTACTCTTATCTCCAGCTTGGGAAAGCTGCATCCCAATAGAAATAAGTACTATGGTAATAGCTACACACATTACTACTCCACTTATGATCTTTCTAATCATTACCTTTCCTCTTACCTTGTTTATTAATTGCCAGCAGGTGTCCTACTTGCCGCTTTATCGTCTTACTACATTCTTGACAGTTGTGTTGTTGCACCTCCTTGAATCTAAGTAGGGTGAGAAAGTCCTTGCCACACATAGAGCAAACCTTGAACATTTTAGCACTGCTCATAACTCACAGGCTCCACCTACACAAGCTAACTCTTGGCTTGAAGTAGTCACATCCTCCTCCTCATCCATAATCAAATTGCTTAGATTAAATTTAGGCATAGCGTCAGCTAATTCCTTATACTGTTCCTCTGTAATCTTCTCATAAGGAGCTTGTGGGTACATATGATCGTCGTGTGGGAAGAACGATACCCCACTCATGTATTCCCAGTTCTTATATACCCAAGCTCCTACTGCCATCCACTCTGTATCTTTGACATAAATTGAGACACTAGGTTTGTGCTCACAGTACGAAGTCGCGTAAACTTTCCAGTGCTCCAGTTGCGTAATTGCACCCATTTGACTGATAGTTGTAGATGTATCAGGGCTACTAATTGGGAAGGAGAATACCAGTTCTCTTGGATTGTTTTGAGAAATTTCATTAGGAACTCCGGCATCTTGAAGTGCTCTTGATAGTGGGTCTGTAACATCAGAACGGACGCGACGGACATAGAAGTCAGAATAACGAGGGTGTATACCAGAAGAGCTATCAACCAACTGACTAACTGTACCACTAGGCTTAACACAAGTAACGGCACTAGATACAGGTATCTCAAGTACTTTACTATATTTTTTGTTTGTTTCAATTGCTTTCTCCTTTAGTTTATTAAGGGTATCTTTCATATCATCGTAATGATAATGTCCATCACAATCCATTTGTTCTTCACTTAACAGTCTATTGTCCATGATCCCTGTAAGGGATACTCCTAACAACCTTTCCTCCATAGTATTGAATGACCATACCTTACGGAGATACCGGAAGTCTATTAAGGTAGACTGTAGGGTTCCTAGTATAGTAGCTAATTCTATCTTAGTGAGTAAGGTAGCCGGTGTGTCCTCTGAACGACAGATAACCTCAGTCAAGTTACAGAATTGCTGCGGCCTTAGTACTATTTCGGAGCAGGGGTTGGTTCCGAAATCAAATTCAGGGTTACGACGGGACGGCAAGAGTTTGTTACAAGCCTCTCTATTAAAAATTCCCCGTTCCCCTGCTTTACTATCATGTAAAGCTTTCCATTCTTGCATGAAAATTCCCATATCCGGGAGTTCTGTATAGGCGACGGAGTTATTGGCAAGGCTTCGTTGGGGTTCTGCGTAGAACCACTCTCCTTGTTTAGCGTTGAGCATCCTAGCGTCAGTGAGATTACTAAGAGACAACAGAGCACTTCGACGTACCCCACCACATACAACAACTTCTGCGATCTTACATATAACATCATGCACCTCCAGTGAGTTTAATTTTCTACCTTTAGCTCCGCTAATTTTTCCGACACAAAACTTAAACAATTGGTCAAGAGGTTCTGGCCCACTTGAGCGGCCTCCGAAGGTCTTGAGTACAGCCCCGGCAGGGCGTATGTTTGATAAGTCCCATTGGGGTATTTGGCCCGAATAGAGTAAGGTGATAAGTTCCCGGAGGGCTTTCGCCCATCCGATTTTACTATCTCTAACAACAATAATGGTTTCGGTTTCATGGAATTCCTCTGCTATTTCAGGTAGTTTACTGATGTACTGTCTCTCTACTGAGAAACCCATTCCTGTACCACACATAAGGATATATAGTATCTCATCGAACGCTTTGATGTGGTCAATGGGAGTATAAGCACAGTTATATCCTGATACATTGTCTCGTTCTAAGGCTTTACCTGCGGTCATCAAGCACCGCATAGATGGCATGATCTCAAAGTTAAGAATAGCCTTCTCTAATTTAGCCCACGGTATCTTAGCTGTCTGGTTCCTATCTCTAAAGAAGTTGATATAACGAGCCACTGTTTCCGGCCACTCCTCTCTCCGCTTCTCATCAGATAAGTATCTTGCGTACCTACTCTTATAAATGTACTGCTGGTATGGTGTCATTACCTAGTCCTTTTACTGGTTATTGATCCTTCCCCATCGCAGTCGGGGCATCGTTCTTTCATTCCGGTATTACCGTCATCTATAGCTCCCCATCCTTGACAAGAAGGACAGGTATCAGGCTCATATACAACGTGTGTTCGGTGCTGCTTTATTAACTCATCATCTTCAGCGATTATTGTTTCATTTTTATAAGCGCCCATTTCATTTACCTTTAACCTTTCGGTAAGTTCGTCTTAGCTTACCCATACTAATAGGTTGCCAACCAAACCTTCCGTGTTTATAGTGGTCAATTAAAACCAAGCCTCTCCAATAAGAAGTAACAGAACCTAAAGCGTAATCATCTATATGGGTAAAGTAACACCCTACATTAAGGGCTTGATTCAAGTGCTTGGCTCCGTGTCTGTGTAGCGGGGTGACTTGTAGCTTATGCGTATGACCAAAGATAGTAGATCCTTGATGTAACTCAAGAGCTTTATGTGTCACATACTTACCACCGATAGGCTTGCCAGCTTCACTGATAGGGATATGAGTGAACCCCACCCCCTTAAAGTTAAAGTAACTTTTATAAGGTATTATATTCCAATCGAGTATATCTAAATCTCTCTTGTAATCAATAGCCCCTTCTATCTCAGGGTGTGTCTCTATATAGCGGCTTTGCCTGTTCTCATGGTTACCTTCAGTTAAGATTATGTCGCACTTATAGTTACCTGACGCTCGTTTAACTCTGTCAAGGAATTCATTTGCACTATTCATTTCAGCAGTGTATCGCCGCCCTTCCATAAGCTTACGCTTGTCCTTATCCCAAGCAGAGAATACATCTAAGGTAATCAAGTCTCCTATGTATACTATACGTTTGGGTTTTATATCTTTGATAGCTCTACCTAACCAGTCTGCTCTAACTAAATTTTGTTTAGCAGCTATGTGTACGTCACCTACTACTAACGTAGGATCTTCAGGATTTAATATATTGGTCAACATCTTTCTCCTTTGTAAACCAGTCTTGGGGAATCTCCCCTACAGCACAGATGAATCCGTTATTCTCTGCCCAGTCCATGTATCTCATCTTACTTTTACGGTGTATCTTATTGTTCCTCATGAACACAATCCTTAAATCTATATCGGGATGTTGCTCTCTTACTGCTACCATAGTCTTCCTATTCTCTGCGGTAAAGAGTCCCTTAGTCTCTATGATTACGTCATTAAACAAGAAGAAGTCAGGGGTGTAACTGCGTAGTGTGTGAATTTTATTGTTGCCACACTTATCGCAGACACCTTTCAGTACCTTGCCTTTATAGGTATAAGAGGTTGATTCGTAAGAGAATTTAACTTTATGCTTCCTGAGAAACTTAGCTGTATTTAACTCAAACTTACTTCGGTACTCTGTTTTGTAGTATGAGTATACTTTAGAGCGTGATCTCATTTACTCTAGGCTCCTTCGTAACGGACACGAAGTACTTAGGCCCGGTTGAATATACGTAAGCCCGGAGGTCATCACCGTAGCAAACCTTCTTGAAGGGACAATAAGAACAGACAGCTTTCAGTGACACATTACCGTTGTCCTCTACCTTAGTTCCTTCAGCATAACGGTCAGGAGCTACGTCATCCTTCAACGCTTTGCTTAGGGTATCAACCTTGTACTCTACATCAGACTCATACTCACCTTCAGTGATGTCATTGCTTATTAAGCTGATGTTGCCTAACTCTTTAGACACAAAGAGGAAGTAGTTATCAGTACTTAAAGTCTTAGTAGATGCTAGGTCAGAGTCACCTTCGGCTATAGCTTCTCCGTCACTACCATAGAAGTGTAGCTGATGCCGGTATCCAAAGGAATCATTATCAGACGTAACAGCACCAGCCTTCTCATACTTCTGGAAAGCGAACTTAGATGCTGACTTAACATCAACCATGTGATTGTCAATGACAGCATCACAACGTCCTCTGATTGACCAGTCACCTACCTTACGTTCAAAGACTAGCTGCTCGTGCTCTACCTTATGCCCTGCTTGTTTGGCTAGTTCTAGTGTGATCTCCTCAATCACATTGCCATATAAAAATTTATAGAACGTAGCACCCCGCATCTCCTCACCTTGCTCTGGTATAGTACGTGAGTAATACAGTTGTCTGGTACAAGGCTTGCCTATCTCACTAGCATATAATGAATTGGGTGATCTCTCCCGTGGTTTGTTATACAAAGCTCCGTTAACGTGAGAGGTGAGGCGTTGACCGAAGTCAACACCCCCCTCCGCACTTAACGAATCATCACTTTCTGACGACAAGACATCATAAATATCTTGAGGTAACTCAGTTATGATCGCCATATTATTACTCTACCTTTTCACCAAGTTCCATAGCATCTAATGCTTCTTGTTCAGCACGACCAGTAGTCCATTTAACTAGGACACTAGCAACATTTATAATGCTGTTAGCTACATCAGTATCAGATGTTGTTTTACTTATAGTACCAGCTAATGCTGTGCTGGCAGCATTGATAGCATTTTGTCTAAGGATTAGATTCTTAGAATGAAGGGGATCAAGAGGGAATGTCTCTCTACCTTCTGATTGCTTAGGGGTACTAAAAGTTGTTGCTGAATATGAAGAAGGGGCAGCGGCTGCTCCGTTTGCTTGGCCTTTTACTTCTTTATACTCACCGTAGTTTTTCTCCACTAAACCAGAGAACTGATCTCCGGGATTGTATACTTGTTTAAAGCCTGTGTTCAAGACAGCATCCAACCCATCAACAGTAGCTAAATGAATCGTAAAATTCTTAGGTGCTCCTGATTTCATGGAAGTGATTTGCTTGGTACTGACACCAGTTACAGTGCCTTGTGCTTGTATTGCCATAGGTACATCTCCGTTTCTTGCGTTAAAAAATCTTTAAGTCGAGAACCAGTGGCAGCTCAGGCAAGCTGGGCAACCACTCTTTTAATGCTATATGAGTAAGACCAAGAGCATCGTCATAAGTTCCTTCTATTATCCGTTCTATTTTATCTGAACTCAATCCTGAACGTGGGAAAGTCCACCTAGTCCCTACTTGATCGTGTACTGTACGTTCTAGGTGACAGATAGGTGCGCCACCAATACTATAATTCTTCTCTAATGTATCTAGAAAACAAGCGATATAGAGAGGCACTACATCCCCTGTTGCGAAGCCTTGTATTCTGTAGTTATACAACTGAGGAACGTTAAAGTCTAGCCTACCATCCCATTGAGGGTACTGTGTGTATCTATATATTCTGCCTGTAATAGAAGGGATAGCTACGATAGCTCCCCCGGTAGTGGGATGGTGTGCTATAGGACTACTATTATTTACTAGTGTTATGTAGTCGTCGTAGTATTTCTTTAATCCCGGATACCTATCAAAGAAAGCAGCTTGTATGTCTTGAATTATTTTCTTGTCCCACCCTGTTTGCTTTGATAGACCAGCGGGATAGCCCCCATAAATAGTACCGTATAGTACAACTTTACATAACCGTCTGACGGACGGTTGTTTATAACCGGATAAGTTTGCACTGGCGGCAATGGTATCAGGGATATCTACTCCGTTACCTATATCTTCTAGTAGTTGTGAGTCACCAGATAATACTGCTGCTGCCCATATCTCTAGTTGTTTGAAGTCTGCGCTGGCTCGTACCACTATGCTATCACCTGTTGCTGTAGGTGTAGTGAACAGTGCCTCTACTTCAGGTGGTTGGTTCTGGGCATTGGGGTTTGTACTTGACAACCTACCAGTACTAGTGGTAGTACAGTTATACGTGGGGTGTATAGCTCCACTCTGAGTTTCTCTCAAGTAATCCCCAATAGGTTTGAGGAAAGAATCTCTTAGCTTACTAGACTTTCTATACTTAATTACTTGAAGGGCATACTCTTTCTGTGCTACAGTAAGACCACGTACATGATCGTGTATTGTTTGTAGTTGCTTCTCCCCCATAGGCAACCCTAGATTTACATTCTCGTTTGCTCTCTCTTTCTTAGTCCAGTTATCATCACCAACAATAGGTTGATCTGTATATACTACAGCTTCTCTTGTAGCAAATTTTATGTTGCCGTTCTTGTATACACCAGCTTCGTACTTTTCTTTTGTCTTAACTGGCTTGCCTCTAAAAATTTGATTCAAAGTTTTTGTTGTGTGTAGTTTTGCTGGCACTGTACCGGCAGGGTATATCAGTGTAGCCAATCTCTTTAGTTCTGTTAAACTATCTTCTACTACAAGATCTGTTTTATTATATTCATGGTATAATTTTTCTTTATCAATATAAATACCATTCATTTCCATAGCTTGTAAAGCCATGTTTAACTTAGCGTTTAAGTCTACTAAGGGGGATAGTTCAGGACAAAGGTCATCCCATAACCTTATGAACACTTCTTTAGTAAGGGATATATCTTGGGTAAGATACTCTTGCATTTCTTTTTCTGGTATGTCCTCAATAGATATATTATTACTAAAGTATTCCGATAGGGTATCCTTTTTTCTAGGTAGTTTATAGTAATCGGCCACATCATTTAGACTTGGTGACTTCTTACCTGTTAATAAGTAATACATATACTGTGTATCATATGCTAGTGATACTTGATCTAAGTCTAATCCTTCTAACACCAAGTAATGTAAATCAAACTTAATGTTATGTCCAATGAATACGATTGGTTTATCCTTAACATTCAAGTCGTTTATTATGCGGGTCTTTGACATACCTTGATCGTAAGATGTTACAATTCTACTAGCTGTTGGTATGATACTTGTTTGCGTATACCCCAGTGATAACATTTCATTCTTAGGATCGAAAGGAGTAGCAGAAAAATTTGTGTTACTCCTCATAGTAGTTTCTACATCAATGACTATCATGTGAATCTTCCTTTATCTTGGTCAAAGGCACAAGCAAACTGTGCGTGTCTTAATGACGGTTCCATTTTACCTGTCGTTGGTTTCTTATTCTTAGCTACACTAATATACCGTATAGTATCGGTCTTTACATCACGTCCTATCATAATCATACCATCTGCTTCCCCTTGCACACCAGTCTTAGAACCGTACACTTGACTTTGGTTCATAAATTGTTGACCTTCTGCCGAGCCGTCTGCTTGTAGTACAGCTAGTACAACCCCATGATTCTTAGCAGTATTTCTAGCCCACTCTGCTAGCTTACGTTGACGTTGTACTTCATCGTGCTTATAGAATCCTCCTACCTTATCAAGTACGTTGATGCCTATGAGCCAACAGTCAGGGTTATTCTTTAGTACGTCGGTAATCTTATGGGTAGTAAGCCCATCAGGCGGATCACATATAAGAATCTTCCGTCCACCTAAGAATGTATCAAAGTCTTTCTGTATTTGTTTTACATCTGCTGCTATCTCTTGGGCTGTTACACCTAATGCTGATTGTACTAAGCGCAACCCTAACTTAGCGCCACCTTCTTCATTGTTAAAAATGATAGCGTTCTTACCTTCGGGTAATTGCTTGAGCATATGAGTGAACTCAGAAGTAAGGAAGGTTGTGCCTCCTGTCTCTGGTCGCTTGACTACCAAGAGGAAGTCGCTCTTATGTACTTGTCCTAAGCTAGTGTTCAAGCCTTCGAGTCTCCACTCTATACCATCTCCTAATACAACTGACTTAACTAGCGTATCTATATCCATGTCAACTATATGATCGTCACCTGAGATAAGCCTGTCCTCTAAGTATGACTGGCTAATCTCTATGATTTCTTCTAGGCTATCTGTATTAGCTACGCTCTTTATCTCCTCGGTCAAGTCTTGTATCTGATCTGCTGTCTTTAATTCATACACTCGTTGTACCGCACCCTCATCAATCGGTGCTTTAATTATATTATCTATGTATGTATCATATACTTTGTGCTTCTTAGCCCCTAGTGTTGGGTGTTCGGCTATATGAAACCACCCTCTGAATTCCTCCCAATCTATCTTATCATTGCCTAAACCATAGTACTTCTCTATAGATTCTAATAGACAAGCAACTTCAGCAGGGACATGGAAGTTATTTAAGTAAGGGAAATATGTTTCAAAGGATTCTTTATCCTTACCCAATAAAGCTAAAGCGGAATTAAAGTACATCGTTATCTGTCTCCGTTATCATTGTATCTATTGTACCAGATATCTCAGTATCACTGAGAAGTTTAGGGTCGTGGTTAGTTCCTATATATCTATGCACAGTAGCACCACCTCCTAAGAACTCAAGGTCTGTCTCTAATCTTTTCGCTTTCTTGATAACGGTTTCATTATCATTATCTAACCATACTATAATATTTGTATATAAATTTCTCTCCAAAATTTCCGCTATTTGCATTGTATTATAATGTACTCCGGCTAAAGGGAGGGCATGGTAATTATCATTAGTCTCTGCTATATTTATTGCAGAGAAATAATCCTCTACTATAACTAAAGTTTTATTCCCAGTGGTTAAACAGCTTGTATCTGGAGTGTGTACGAACCCTTCCTCACTTTCTTTTCTAATATGCCTATGAGCTAGGGACATAGATTGCCTTGAGATAACATCAGTCTTGTACTCTGCGCCGGGTTCCTCCTCCGTAAAAAACTTCGGTATTGTACCCGGAGTGACCGCTTTAAATTGTGTAGATAAGAGGGATGGTTGGTCAGAGTATTCCACATAAGGTATTATTATCCTATCAATAGCGGGGCTATAATTTATAAGGTATCTGTTATACCTATCCTCATCTATACGAGCATGAGTTAGCCTTACCTTCACGTCTGAAGGACAATCCTCAAAGGGAGTTTGGAGTTGACGATCTGTTGTTAAGCGTTCTTGTTTCCGATCTCCAGAGCTTATCTTGTAACCATATTCCCTTGAATTACGTTCTGTTGCATTAAAATTGTGTAATAACTTCTCATGTTGCTTTGCCCTACGATAGTCATAAGAGTTCGATCTTAACGTAGCGAACCCACTTAACCCACAGTTATGACAGTAAGCAACCCTTGTCCACGGTTGCTTAGTAGGTATTTTTATATACAATCTTTTCTTCGTGTCCTCTCCTGCGGAGCAGTCTGTATGGTTAAACCTATACTGCCCTGATGATATACCATCATACTTAGTTAGACTTAGTATCAGTCTTGCTGGTATCTTTGTCGATCTCATTTTCTTTGTCCTTTAATGTTGATAAGTCTCTACACTTGAGACATAAATCTTCGTAGTCTTTCTTGGTTTCTGCATACAACCAATCAACACCTTGAAGAATCCTATTGCAAGCCTTGCACCTCACCTTGCACGATCTTTATATGTTTCTAAAACATATGAATATTTATGTATGATTTTAACTACGGATATAAGGTGCATAATAAATGCTATAGATAGCAAGCTAAACAAACACCATCCCGTAGTCTCCGTAGATAACCCCTCAGTAATTAGTAAGTAACTTGTATATATAATACTAATAACAGTAGTTATACATAAACTTATAAAGGTTGTTAGATTAACCATTAGATAATACTCCTTGCTTTATGGTCGTTAATAATACTTCGGGCAAGTCACTTAGTTTCTTTACTACTTGTGCCTTGTCCCCATAGAATCTTAATACATTCTTATCCTGTATACCTATACCATACAGGTCTATCTTGCTACTTTTCTTTCTCAATTCCTGTGTTACTAATTGTAACCCAGCGTCAGGGTCTTGATAATCTCCGGCATTACCTCTAGAAGACACGGAAGGACTGCCGTCAGACAAGACTATTAGTATTTTCCTGCTTGCTTTCTGTTTAACTAACCTTGAGTGCGCCCATAGTAGAGCGTCAGCATCTTGATTACCTGCTGCGAAGGGAGTAAATCCATTCATCCTTCTTACTATCTGGTGGTCAGTGTATGCCCTTGAATTGTATGACTTTACTATACCGAAGTTCATTTGCCTTGACCTAGCAGCGAACATCAATATCTCTACCGGAATGTTCAATGCCTTATCAAACGTGTGAAGTAAAGCCAGTGATGCTTGCGCAGCTATAACTCTTTTCTCTCCACCCATAGAACCAGACCAGTCTACTAAGATAGTTACACAACAATTTAAATCCAATCCTTTCTTTCTAGTTTTGAATATCCTACTATTCCAATCACCTGTCCCCACTTGAGGAGCCGTTAATCTAAACAGGTTTTTATTATGTACTTTACCTGTCTTACGTTCCGCCTTTAGCTTAGACTTGGTTAGTATCTGTAAGTTCCTGCGGATTTGATTCCCTAAAGAATTGCAAAGATTAGCCCCCTTTAAGTAACTATCCGTATCACGTTCTTTATAAGGGTGAGTGTCATCATCTAAGTGTATGATGTTTCTCTTTGAGGGTTCACAAGGAACCCAAGATCCGGCCTTATCTTTACCAGTATAATCTATAGTAGAAGGAACTTCTAAATCTAAACCAGATTCATCGTTGTTCTTTAGATCTTCCCAGTGTATAGCGAAAGGTACTGGTGCTTCTATACTTTCCTCTTTCGCGTCTATCTTATCTACTATTTCAGTTACTTCAGGAGTTTGTGGTGTTGTATTACCTTCTTGATTTTCATTGGGTTCTGGTGGTGGTGATTCTCCTGACTCATTCTCTTGAGGTTCTTCATCACCAGTGTCAGGGGTTTCTTCAGGTGGTGGGGGTGGTAACTCAGAACTCTTCGGCCATACTCTATTATATAATTCTCTAGCTAGATCATGGACTTGGTGCTGTGATACTGCTTTCCTCATCAAGTCTATGTAACCTTCTTCCTCTAAGTGTAAGGCTAGTTCGGCACTGTCAGCAGGGATAGCCTCCAGATACTCTGTCACTATCAAGTCCACCTTTTTATCCCAATCAGTACGGGATATCAAGAGCAAGGTTTGTAGAGCCAGCATCTTAGTAGTGTCAGCGTCTAGTTGTAGCTCACCTCCCTCTTTCTCAGCGACCTCCTTATACTTATTTAGGTTCTCTTTAGCTATCAAGTAATACATACTTGACAAGTCTTGGGCATCCCCTTCATAGACAGCAGCGTGTGCTCTCTCCATAGAGTCATCCTCAATCATGTTCCAAACATACATGAACTCATCCGTTAAACTAGGATCATCTTTAGGATACGACCGGAAGATTTTAATTGACGTTGTTCTCAAGACGTGTAACGGTTCATGTATCCACGAACCCCTCATTACAACTAACTCTCTCTCAGACACAGGAAGGGACGGTCGAGGAAATACAATCCCATTCGTTAGACTGTAGTAAGGTTGCTCACACTGCTCATCAAAAGTTATAGGAACCCCTAAGCTCTCAGCTCTACGCTGTGCTATGAGTGTGATGTCCCATAAAGATAAGGTACTATTACTCATCAGTTGTATCTCCTTCAGTTACATCAGTAGCAAACACTTGTCTATACATATCAGTCACTTGCACCATGTCATCCTTACCTAACTTACCAAACACTCCGAAGTGAAACGCTTGCTCTATATTTCTCAAGTCTTTCAAGTCTTTAGACCAAGTAAGCAACTCCCTGATACTCATAGTATCCATGATGATGTTCTCATCGAAAGCATTACGCATTAGGTTTGCTACTTTAATCATGGATATGTGTATAGAAGCTGGCGTATCTGGATAACTTTTCTGTAATAAGGCAAGCTCATCCTTTGCACTCATATATCCCACATAAACACAACGTCTAATACGATTACGAGTAGAAGTATCTTGTACTTCAGACACAAAGTTACCTTGAGAATCACCTGTTCCGGTGGTGTTATCTGTTAGCACTAAGAAGAAATCATTTTCTGGTATCTTAATGTCTCTGTCTATGCCATGTGAATCTTGCAATGATAACTTGTGAGGAATCTCAAAGAGAGATTGCAAGGTCATAAGGGATTCAGCCGGTGATCTAAACACCTCATCAATACATAACATACCACCATAGGTAGCAGCAGTTGTAGTATCAGTGCTAGAGTGCTGAGTTATAGGGACTCCATTCTCATTGACTACTGAGTTGCCACCTAAAAACTCAGACGCTTCCATCTGACCGTGGCATGACACTCTGAAGAAAGGTATGCCACAGTGAGCAGCAATCTGCTCTGCTATAGTAGTCTTACCTGTCCCTGTCTGACCATGTAAAAGAGTAGTATCCCCTTCCCTGATAGAGAACATTATTTTCTCTATGGTTTTCTTATCTAAGAAGTAAGTCTTATCTATGGTAGGTATCTTAGACCTGATCTCAGAAGCCCAGTGATCGGGGGAATAAGACGGGATTAAGAAGTCAGGCATACTGATAGGCTTCCAGAATATCTTAGAGAATAAGGCTCTAGTATCAATCTCATCGGTACTATCTTGCTTAACTGGTGTAACAGATTGCTTTAAGTATGTGTCTGCTTCTGTCACAACTGGAGTGCTATCTATCTTTTCAGCGTTCTGCTCTTCCCTTAGTTTCCTCTTACGAGCCAGCATAACTTCTAATGTTGCTCTATCTACGTTACTCATGCTATATAATCCTCAGTCATTGGAGTAAATTGTTGATGTTCCCATTTAATAGCCTTGTTTAACAAGGACTTAGCTTCGGCAGTAATATGCCACGACTTCCCACTTCTCAACATCAAGCTTGCTCGCCGTCCTAAACTATCGGACTTATCATAGTCCATGTATCTAACTTCCTTACTATCTAATTGCTCTACTATAAAGCCTGTCCCTTTCTCACCCCTACATAAGAACAAATCATCATCCTTATTACGGTATATTATACCAGAAAATATCTGCCTATGAGTAGAGTATTTAACAACGTGATAGCCAACATCCATAACCGAAACTCCTTAATAGTCAACGGCCAATCGCCAATGGGGGGATATTTTTTTCCCCCACCTTCGGTGGGGAAAAAATATCCCCATTATGTATAGCGTCCTCAGTGTATAACGGGATTAGATGTGTCTCCGTTATCTTCATACGCTTCTATCTCCTCTATAGCTTTTAGACTTTGAGATATGTAAGGACAAACCCCATCCTCTATAGTGAAGTCACCTTCAGGATATGCTAAGGATAGTTTCTTAATTATATTTTCAGCGGAGTCTTTATCATTATGCTCTACTTGATAAGAGTCCTCTATTATCGTTATGAAATCCGCAATAGAAGTGGATGCTTTTAAGGCATCACGTATATATTTCATATACCAATCACAAGCATGGAGTGGAACTCCTCCTTCTCTAATATGATACATTAGTGTGTGTCTCCTTCCCATAAGGGTATTCTAGTAGCGTTCTTAGCCTTCTCATTAGTTAGTTTAATTGTACTTAAAATTAAACCATTTAAAGCACAGTCATATAAGTCCTTGTATTTGCAGGACTTTTTGCACTCAAGGTAGTATAATATATTATACATAAGTAAGAGGCATAGGTACATACCATGAGTTATAAATTCTAGTTTAGTCATTGTTTATTATTCCCTCCAGTATTCTACTGGCTGTCTTAGTAATGCCCAACGATTGTCCTGCTTTGAGCATAGTAGTGGCCGCTTCCTTTAAGTCTTGCTCTATAGTTTTTACTTTTACATTCATAGTCTTTGCTATCCTCACAGTGGTCACTCCAGTCTCTTTTATAATGAGGTAATGACTATACTTACGACCAACCTTATGTTCTATCACAGGTTTTTGCTGATCTTTGTACCATATATATAGTAGTTGCATAGGTTTATCCTTGACATATATCCTTAAAGCAAGAGTCACACAGTCCAGTATCAAAGTACTGTTGAAGTACTTCATCACTATTATTACTGTCATTACTGGTGGCGAATTCCTTACAAGACAAACAAATGCCTTGACTAACAGCAGTATAGATAGTAGAGCCGTATAATTTATACGACAATTCATCAGGGCTTATTAACGTATCCTTTTCATTGAATTGCATCTATTTCTCCTTAAAAAAAAAAAAAGGGAGCGTCTTATATCATTATAACAGCGCACTCACTATGTTATAACGCCGCGTCAGTTAGAAGGGAAGCGGGAATGGAGCAGTATTATCACACCTTGCTCAGAGGGAGTGCAACTTACAGCGTACACTTGCCGGGGATTACGTCAGAGTTCTTACTGACAACCATCTCTTAGTTAAAACTACCAATAATTTGTGACTGGTAGAGTTGGTTGAGCAGTATTATAGACCTTGCTCAGAGGTGTGTAGCCTTTAAGCTACCTTGAGGTTTCCAAGTGGTGCAAGTGCTTTTATCTTACCGTTAGGTTGCACTTCAACCAGCTTGGTAGCATTACTAGGCATCTTACGACCTTGAGTGTAATACCAGCACTTCATAGTCCCGTCCTTAGAGACCGCAGCAATCTCTGCTGGCTTGCCGTTCTTCTTAGCTAAGGCGATTGCTCTAGGCAATTGAGTATCAAACTTAGAGACAAACGTCGAGTCATAGACCACTGTACCAGTAGTAGTAGGCTCTACTACTACAGGTTCCGCCTTATTACTAGGCGAATCAGCAGTATGAAGGTCTAACATCACACCAACTAGATCAGTCAGCTTGTTAACTTGTTCACTCAGTTCTTTATTACTTACACGTTTAGCAGATGAAGTAGTCATCTTTATAGCTCCTTTCCGGGGAAACCGGAACAATGGATTTTGGGACAGGGGGTATATTTTTTTTCCCCCCACCTTCGGTGGGGGAAAAAAATATACTCCCTGTCCTTTTTATATATATAAAAATAAGGGAAAAAAATACCGGCAGTCTAAAAGACTGCCGGTATAAGCCGTAGTTAATAGTTAAGACTCTGTTTCTCCTAACTCTGCTGCTATTAACACGTAGTCTGTTAATAGGTCTGTTAATAGGACAGTCTCAGTTTCATTGTCCTCTATTATTTGCACTTCTATAGTATTTAGCATTAGCTTTGCTCCTTATAAGTAAAAAGAACCGACAGTCCAAAGGACTGCCGGTTATATAGAGTCTGCTATGCAGACTCTATTAAATTGCCTAATTGAACCAGAGGTTCAATTCGGCCATCAGAATAGACTACAGCCAGCCTTCGGCTATCTCTAGACAGTTTCTTAAGCCCTTGTTGGTAATACCAACAAGAGAATCCGGTTCCTTTAGGAACCGCGGCCAACTCCGTTGGATGACCTTTCTTCTTAGCTAGAGCAATAGCTCTAGGAAGCTGGGTCTTAAATTTTCCTTGAAAATCCTTCGAGAAAGCAACCTTCGGTTGCTCTTTGACTAGAGGCTTTGCCTCGGTATTAACTACAATCTCAGTTAGTAAACTAACTGCTTTCTGCAGATCTTCGATCTGTTTTGCTAGGTTTGGCTTCGCCATTTTCAAGCTCCTTCGCAGCTTCGCTGCTTCAATGGAATTTTCTAACAGGGGGGATATTTTTTTCCCCCCCAACCAAGGTTGGGGGGAAAAAATATCTCCCCTGTTAGAAGATATATTCCTTTGGAATATATCTCATTTAATAACTAATACCTTTAGGTATTAGTTATTAGTATAATATACTCTCTACGAGAGTATATTAAAAGGGGGGTTATCCTATGGATAACCCAACTAAAAGGAATAAGTTATAGCGATTGGTTATATGCACATTAACTTCAATGATTTCAGTGACTTGCACTGGCTTTTTAATCCGATTCCTATATAGAAAAACCATCTAGTGGTCACGCTTGTTCGCAGGGTGGACAGGGGGGTTACGGGGCCGCCCCCCTACGGGGAAATGCACCCTTAAATTTTCTAATGGAAATTATTTATACGGAGTCCCCCCTATATATATATATATAATACTATATATATATATAAACATAAGGGGTATTATATATATATATATATAACAAAACAATAAAGTACAACTTACAATACTAAAGTACAACTATAATCAATTATTGAACTTTCTCAATTAATTATTGTCTAATATAGTGTAAGCAACGTAAAACGCAGGTACACCATTGTTTTGAGGAGATTTATATGAATAAAGTATTTTTTCTATTTTTAGTAGCTCTTGGCTTTGCTTGTTCACCAGAACCGGCGGAAGCTAACGATATCCTATCAGGTACGGTCAGTTACACAACTGATTACCTATTTCGCGGCCAATCCCAAACAGAGGGCGAAGCAGCTCTCCAAGCTTCAGTTAATCTGGAAGCTAAGGGCTTGTACGTCAACGCTTGGGCTTCAGAAGTAGATTTCGGGGACGGCGGCGCGGATCACGAGATTGATTATACAATCGGGTACGCCTTGCCATTTTTCTCAGATAAAGCGGTAATCGAGGTCGGGGCTGTCGCCTACACCTACACAAACGATAACGTAAGCTTTGCTGATGACACGAAGGAAGCCTTTATAGGTATCGGGGTTGGTCCAGTCAACGTCAAAGCCTTCCAAGAGATTGGCAACGATTCTGACAATCGTTACTACGAAGGAACTATTGCTGTATCGGAATTCATTCCCGTACCGCTAGGTATTAACCTTAGTGCTTTGGCCGCTTACTCAGATAACGAAGAATCTGAGAACTGGTCTAATTTCGGGTTCCGGGCTTCTAAGCAAATCACAGATAACCTTTACGCTTCTGTAGAGTACACGAACGAATTTGAGAATTGGGCCGGTGGCCTTACCGTCAAATTCTAAGCCGTGGCAAAGAAAAGGCAAATACGATACAAAAAACCCAAAGCCCCGTTAGGGGCTGCGGGATCTAAGTCCGGCCTTAATATAAAACGGAAACGGCGAGTTCCTCTAGAAACTGCTGAGAGAAAAAAGAAAAGATCTGGATTGGCTAAATCAGCACAATCGCAACTAACCCGCAAACGTACAAGACGGGGATTATAAAGGAAACAATTATCAAGTGAGATTGGGGGGAACGATCTCAGCAAGCTTGTTATTATTGGGAAGTCAACTGGCACTAGCAGACGAGATTCTACTAACTTGCACAGTAGATGATAAGACGGCCATTGTTGAGTTTCAGAGTACAGAAGCAGATACTTTCATTATAGAGGAAAGGATCTGGAATGAGCTGGGCAATTCCCCGGAGTGTGAATTCGTAACGGGACACAACTCCGCTATAGTTTGTTTTAGGGTAAGAGCTATCGGACACACAGGGCGTGAATCAACATACACTGATCCTGTTTGTATACTGGATGTTTGTCACTAGTCTACTGAGAGCTAGTGATTGTTATCGAGAGAGCTTGAGCGTGGGCAAAAGCCTCCGATCTTCACTAGTTCTCTTTTATTTAAATTATGGAGAAGAAAGATGTCAAGCGGCAGTAAAAAAAAGAAAACAAAGAAATCAGAGAAGAAGAAAAAACCCTCCTACCACCCGGACGCAATATACCGACAGGATTCAGATCGGATAGCTGCGGAAAAGTTCCATAAAGAATGGACTTCACCAAATCCAAGTAGGGAAACCATACTACAAATGCACAACTATCCGATAATACCTAAAAAAGTCTTAGAACGAAACGCAGAGAGAAAAAGACTCTTAAAGCCTGTAGCAGAAAGAAGAGCCGCCGCACCTGACGATTTCTGGAAAGCTCTAAAGAACGAAGCAGAAAGAGTCAAGAAAAAAGCAAGTGCTCAATATAAAAAGACACAAGCGAACGGCAAAAACGCTAGAGGGAAATAGACTATGCCAACTAAAGGCCCGTACAAGCACAAAAAGAAACTACCTAAACCAAGGAAATAATAAATCATGGCTAAGAAAAAGAAATCAAAGCGAGAAAAAATAGGCGCTTACTCCAAGAAGTTTGATGCTATGCAAGCCGCAGGACGAAGGAAAGAAAAAAGGGAAATCAAAGCGAATATAGCGGAGGGTGCTAAGGAGATAAAAGGTTACAAGGAGTATAAATATACAGAATTCCCTAAGAAGCAATACTCACCAGCCGAGTATGCCTTTATAGACGATAGAACAGAAACCTACGTTAAGAAAGGAGTAGAGGCAGAGAACTTACAGGTGAGGGGAACCCGTTGGTCGGCAGAGAAATCTCAGAACGCTATGAAAAACTTCGGGCTACGCCTAGCAAAGCAAGCTGAAGACAGAGCACACGCTAGTTACAAAAAGCAGCAAAAGAGGAACGACTAATACAGATGGGCGAAGTGTTGCAATTTAAACTAGGTGCAAAAGGAGGTGGTCTGAGATCTGAGGACTTCCGAGACACTAGGAATCGGTTTAGAACCGAGTCCCTTTTCCGGGAGAGGAATACCGATAAGAAGTATCCTTCATACTTTACTTTAGGAGACAAAGACCGTGACGGCCATATATCTATGCGTCGTGTGTATCTAGACATTTCAGACCCAACCGAGTATACTACAGCCTTAGCCTTGCTAGGAGACTTCAAGCACTGGCAAGCCTTGTGTACGCGACGGTGGTTCAGGGAACACTTAGACCAGTGGCGTATAGAGCTAGACACAAAACTAGAATCAGAACAAATTGCGAAGTTACGTGAGACAGCATCAGACCCCAAAAGCTCATCACGAGTTACGGCAGCAAAGACCCTATTAGGGAAACCTTGGAGAAAGAAGGATACCCTACGTGGTCGTCCTTCAGAAGAAGAGCGGCAAGGCTACATGAAGCAAGCTGCCAAACAAACATCAGAGCTAGAAGATGACTATAAAAATGTATTCGGAGATGAATCTAAATGACTGACGTAACCTTAAAAGACGTAGGTACAGGCTATAACCTAAAGACTACAATTAACGAGAACAACGATACACTTGAAGCAGCCTTAGCTAAGACTGTATCTAAAGACGCTTCGGATGCTAATGAGATGGGAACCGCTCTGGCAATGGGCGGCAACTCTATTACTGGCCTCCCTACTGCTATTTCTGATAGTGAGCCAGTTACGTTAGGACAAGCCGCGTCACTTGCTAGCGTAACAAATCCTTTTACACAAACTACAATTGGAACTACGTTCTATCCTAGAACTGCCGCTGAAACTGGCGCAGTGAACCCAACAGGAGGAACAACCGCAATAGCAGATTATACTGACGGTACTTCTGCTAAAGGTACGATTGTAGCACCGCAGTATCCCCCCGGTGATGTACGACGATACGGTTATATAGTCACTACGGCAGCAGACCAATCGCTTGCTGTCCAAGCAGCGTTCAACCAAAATGCTAGTACGGATGCTTCGGCTGCGCCGGTATACACTCCACCGGGAGAGGTACTCATAACAACTACGGTACACTGGTGCGGACAAGGAGAGAACGATAGAACTTGGAACTGTAACCAGACTAGATTTCGATTGAATACTGATATCAACGGAGTGAAGATCGGGCCATACACAGCACCTCCTAACCAAACAACCACAGTCTCAGACCGCTTAAATATGACAGGAGAACTTCGGGTAAAGAATCTCTGGATACCGACATCAGGTGCTACTGAAGATAATAACCAAGCTACTAATAAGTACGCCGGAATCACTCTCTATCAAGTAAAGAGTTCAACTCTAAGGCTTTCATCTATAGGAAGCTACTACGGTATATTAATAACCGCGAGTGGTCAAGGTTTTGGTTATAATGACGTACATTTCGGTGATATTAATAAAAATATTTATGGAGTGGCTTTGATTCCGGCAGGAGATGATTCGGAGGTCGACGAAGATTATGATGGTTGGATTAATGAAAATATATTTCACGGAGGTAAATTCGCCGCCGGAGATTCGGATGACCGGCTAGATGATGGCGATTTGCCGGAGAGAGAGTGGTTTATTTACATCCCATATACCTCTGCGGCAGGACACCCCAGACCTAATAATAATAAATTTATAGGGCCGTCCTTTGACCTCGCCGGGGATGTCAAAATGAAAGGGTGTTATTTTGATGATGCTACATATAATTTCCTTCTATGGCCTAGAACAGAAGTAAGAGATATTGACGGGGGCGAGCATAAAGAATGGCCGTTAATGTGGGGACGGCACTCCTTGAAAGGAACTCTGTTTGGAGGTTATGAGTCGACGCTAGGTAAAAATCTTGAAGGAGATCCCAATAATAATCAGATCATGGATCTCGGTATCCAAAATAACATCTACGGAAATGACGGCATCCACTTACACAACGGTCGTGGAGGTAACGGCTCTACAGTTATTCAAGCTACTCGGGATAGACCTAATGGTGATAATGTTCCTATCATAGAAGCTATGGACTTGTACCGTAATAGCGGCAATAACCAAGCCATAAATGCTGTCATGCAAGCAGATTTTCCGGGGGAGGGGCGCTACCTTGCCGAAGATTCGTATACTTACAGAAGCCAACACACAGGCGATATAGTACATACCGGATCGTTTGCCAATAACGATGTTATGTATTGGGAGTGTATACAAACCCACGACTCTGGTGATAGCGTTCCTGAACCCGGATTAGGAGAAGGGACAGGTACGTGGGAAGATTACTGGCAACCACTACATAATAACTATATGAGTGGTGATACTAACGATACC
>Ga0098044_1000415_pt1 | contig 22591 bp, 26 predicted proteins | sample 10_taG_FD_75053 | JGI IMG/M metagenome (GOLD analysis project Ga0098044, IMG submission 75053) | Marine viral communities from the Subarctic Pacific Ocean - 10_ETSP_OMZ_AT15264 metaG | ecosystem: Environmental > Aquatic > Marine > Oceanic | place: Pacific Ocean | collected 2015-01-16 | reverse complement strand
CTCTGTTAATTTTAAAATCTTCAGCAAAGAAATTAAATACTTTCCAGATATCATCTTCAGCAACATACATATCTTGTGCACCTTTTAAAAATGCTTTAGTTCTTCTACCAAGTTTTCTCCACATCTTCTGAAGGAATCCTGTCTTAGCTGTGTCTTCAATTAGTCCAATAACATCTCTGTAGATGGCACTGGCGTTAACCATACCTTCATCTAATAAGAATCTATATAAAGCTTGGCCGCCTTCTCCTCTTAATGCGTTGGCGTACTCATCGATAGTTTTATACTCAGATATAGATCTAGCTCCGGGTTTATTTCTATATAAAATTTGGGGTTGTAAGGTATTGAAAGCAGACTTTAATGATTTTAAAACAAACAATGGATTAGTTAAAGCTAGAGATATATTACCTAAAGATCCAGTTGTGACTGCACCTGATGAAAAGTTTCTAGCATGTGTAAATGGACCTCCAACTGTTTTACCCGCTTGAATTAATCCTTTAGGTATCATAACTGCGTACTGGTAAACTGCATTCTTTGTAATGCTTCCTAAACTATTTAACGCACCAAATTTTAAACCTTGAGCAATAGCGTCTGTTGTATACATACCATTAATAGGAACTGAGTATGCTTTTTCACCAAGTTTTTGTGGTAGTTGTATTCCTCTACTAGCATCTACTAATTTTGCATCTAATCCAAATGCTTTTCTAGCAGCATTATAAGTTGGATATACAATTCCTGTTTCACCACGTTTAATCATGGCATCAGATTGAGTTTTAATTACATTATAAAATCTATCTCTTGCTGCAATTTCTGCAAGGTCGGTGGTCACATTTGCAATAATACTATTGGCATTTTTATATTGACCAAATAGTTTTTTGAATGCATCTAAATCTTTTTTAGTTTGAATTAATCCACCTTTTTTATCTGGCTTAAACTTGCCACCACCTGTAATATTTTCTGCAATATTCTTTGTGATTAAAGATTTTTCTTTAGCAAAATCTGCTGCTTCATATTTAAATATAGGTGTTGCTGTATCTGGATCTAGTTTAACGTTCTTAATAATATCTTTAACCACCAACATGGCATCGTCTTTAGATAATGATTTACGATTTGCTTTAGCACTTCTTACAAATATCTCAGCTACTTCATCCATCATGTCATTAGCTGGAGCGTACTCTGCAATGGGTTTAACACCATTGTCTTTAAAAATTTTATATTCTGTAGATAATGTATCGCCGATTCTTTCCTTCATTAATGCTACAAATTCTTTGGCTGAAACATTTAAGTTCTTGCCTTTAACCACTAAATTTAAAAAGTCAGCCCAGGAACTGTGAACATTAGTTAATTCTTGCACTAATTTTAATGCATCTTCTTTGGATACCTTCAATTTATTTACTAAGGATGAATAGAATTCATCAGCCATCTTGGGCTCAATACCTTTAACAACTACCTTATTTCCTTTAAGTCCTAACTTACCTTTCAGGATAGTATTAACAATTAAATCAGATAGTTCATTACTCATGCCAGATTTGTTGGCAGCTGATTGAGAATACTTAGAAATATTTTTTATAATTTGATCAAAGTTTCTTAAATAATCTGTAGCCATTAAATTAGCCGAGGATTTTTTTCCTTCTAATCTTTGAATAGCTTGGAATTCTTCTTCAGGAAATGGTCCTCTGGATCTTAAAGGTCTTGCTACATATTTATCTACAAACTTATCAAACTTAGAGGCATTAGCTGCTCTCTTCATGACACCACTGGTAATACTCTTAGCTACTTTACCGCCCCCTATAATAGCTGGAATAATTGGAAAGCCCATTTCTCCTGCAAACTTAAGTTTGTTATATAACATTCTTATTGCATCCTCTTGAGCGGACTCTCTACCATCTCTATCTAAAGCTGTGAGTTCTCCTTCGTCAAAAAATATATCCCCAAAGGTTCCAATGTTTTCTGCATCATAAACAACACCACCAGTTACTGCACCCCCTACAAAAATACCGACAAATTTTTGTTTACCAGATAGTTTGTTCCATTTAGAAACTTCTTGAGCGAGTTTATATCCTTGTTTACTTCCTGCAGTCCTAACATATTTACCTTGTCTAAGACCACTGATTGCTTTGTTGTACATTTTAAATGCAGTAGTGGTTAATTGATCAGCATACTTTCCAACGCTTTTCCATCCACCATATAATTGTACAAGTGTTTCAGTTATTTTTCCAACTGCAGTTTCTCTTGCTTTCTCTTCAGCATATTTTTCAACATGACCAATAAAAGTTTGGTCCCACCAATTTTCTAATTGAGCTACTTTACCTTTGTCGACAGGAATATCTTTGTCTCCAGCCCAATCCATGATCATTGCTCCAAGATTTAAAAAACCTTTTGGAATTTTAATAGCAGCAGATGCCACCGCACTATAAATAGATTCAGTTATACCTACTTCACTTTCAAAAGGAATTCCTTTTGAAGATATTTTCATTCCTCCAAATGTACTCTCGTCTGTAAAAGTTTGTTTTTCTTTTTTGTCACCGTATTCAGATTCTAATGTAGGTCCTGTACCTTCTTCCCACACAGTATCATATGTTTCAAAATCTAATGTAGCACCCTCAAGCATTCCTTTCATGGAAGCCATCTCGTCTCTATAATATTGTTTGTTTTCTTCTTCGGTATAATCTCTTGGATCTCTAAAGTCTGGATCTTGTTTTAATTTCTCATCATAGTAAGCATCGTCACCATGTTTTTTTCTGTATTTATATTCTCGTATAATTTCACTAACACTATCCAAAGCATTTTTAATGTTGCTTCGTTTTCTTAAGCGCGTTTCATTTTGTTCGACTACATCGTCGAAGCTTAATTGTTTATCAACAGCTTCTACGACTTCTTCTTTCTTTAATTTTTTTTCTTCGTCGACTAATTTTCGAGGATCAAAACCGAACACCATTTATACCTCCTAATCTATATTTATAGTTTCTGCCATATAGTCATCATATGGAATAAATAACGGTCCTTTTTTAACGTATACTATATTATTTCTAAAATTTATATAGATTGTGCCATCTTCATAATCGTCTTTGTCTGGATCATAATTTTTGATGGCTAGTCTCTTATCTTTTGGATCATCTGCCGCTATAACATCATCAGGTTCAATATGGTACTTACGACCTGCACCTCCAGAACCTCCGGAAGGAAGTTTATATTTACCTGCTATGTCATCTTCCATAAACTTCTGCAGTTTTACAGCATCAGGTTTTCCTAAATCAAACTGTGTTATTAATAGTTGTACTTCTTGGTTTAATCTTTTTTCTTCTCTTATTTTTTTTTCTAGTGCAGTCTCATCTGGATGTTCTTGTTTTCTGTACTCACTACCAAATTTTTCTTTAAGCAATAAAGTGTAAGCTTCTTGTGGACTTTTAAATGCTTCTCCTGTTTCAGGATTTATTCCTGCATGTTTATGGTAGCCTACAGCTGTAGCCCATAACTTATCTTTGTCCTCTTTATTCATATTTTTATAGGCTGATAGTACAAGTTCTTTATCACTTTGCCACTGACGTACTTTATCGTCTTGTCCCTCACCCCAAGTTGCCAGTTGAGTTTTTTGTAATGTTTCAAGTGGAACTTGTGCGGCCTTACCTATTGTTTGAAATATAGGTTGACCTCCTGGCTGTGCTAGTATTCCTGAACCTAGTCCCATAAAAAAATCTGAAGCTTTATAAGGATATGGTTCACGTTTTGGGATGTCTCCCGTTTCAGATTTTAAAAAATCTACATCACTTCGTAATTTTCTCTGGTTGATGATTTCGTTGTCTATTATATTATCTTCAGATTGAGAATATTTTCCTGGTCCATTAACTAAACCTCTTTTAGGTGTATTTAATCCAGTCGTGATCCCTGTGCCAGCAGAACCGCCGATTCTAAACATTGGTCGTTGTAAAGTTCTATTAAACATATTATTTATTAAGTGCTTTGTAAGCTCCTAATCCCATTGATGCTATACCTAACGCCTGTTGCAACGGCGATTGGTTTGGTGTTACTTGTGATTGGTACTGACCCATCGCACTACCAAATAAACCACCGATACCTGTGCCGAAGTATCCAAGTCTTTCATAAGGTTCGTACGCAGCCATTCGATTCGCTTCTCGTTTTTGATCAAGAACAGCTTGTGCTTGTGCTTGTTGAGACGCGCCCGCTTGACCCAACGTTGAAATATCTTGTCCACGTAATTGTGGCATTAGTTGAGCCATTCTTTGTTGGTCGGCTCCCATTTGTTGCATTTGTGAAAATGCTGTTCCTGCTCCTTGTTGAGCTTGTTGAAAATTCTGTTGTTGTAATTGTGCCATCAAAGCAGCTCTGTCTAAATTAGATTGGTTTTGATATTCTGATCTCATTACACCTTCTCTACCACCACCTAAGTTTCCAGATCGGGCTGCCATTAAACCTATACCACTTATATCTTTTCCTCTTTGTGTATCAAACTTTTGCATTGTTGCATCAATAACATCTTGTTGATAAGGAGACATGAAAGGTTGGTATGCTTGAGGTCCAACATAATCTTGGGCTCCTCTCATAGCTGTAGGGATACCTGCGTATTGTCCAGCTCCTGTTTGATATTGTCCAGCTGCTGTTAAGTATGGTGCATAAGCCCCGATACCTTGACCAGTAGTTGTTGCCAGCGAGTAAGCATCTTGTTGTGCCTGGTCTTGAGCAGCAACCATTGGTTGGAATTTTGTGGTGTCTAATTGTTTTCCAGTTAAATTAGTTAACTGCGTTGCGTAATCTTTACCTAGATCTTCGACAAACTGTGGGGGTAATGCTCTTGATTCTGTTATTGCCATTTTATAATACTTCTCCTATTCTCTCTGATACACTAAACATCTCTTGAGCGCCAGCGTTTCCTTGTGTTTCTTCTGAAATTTTTCCGCCTTGCTCTAGGTTCTTCATCACGTTTTCCATGACTTCTGCGCCTTTGTCAATGTCTCCACCACCTGCACCTCTTACAGCATCGGCCGTGAAAACGAATTCATTTTTACTTAATCTAGCTGGTACATCATCAGCTCTTTCTTCTCTTCCAAGAGGTACGAATCCTCCATTGTTTCTATAATCTTTTTCTTTTCCACCCATGTCTATTAATGGTAATACTTCTTTACCTTCAGCATACCCAATTCTTCCGCCATCTTTAACGCCGTAAGTTTCATAAGGTAGGTGAGTTCCTAATCTCAGATCAGGTCCTAAAAAACGATAAGCATTTTTAACTTTTGCTATTTGTTCTGGATCACCGCTGTCTAAAGCTTCTTTAAATGAGGCTACCATTTCTGCTGGTTTGGCTGCTTCTCCTGTTAAAGGATCTATTAAACTTCCACCTCTGTCAGTAAAACTTGTTTCATTTGGTTTTGCTTTAGTGCCCATCGCAGCTCCACCTAATGTAATTAAACCTGCCATTTTTAAAGGATCAAATACTTGTGAGCCCAAATTTTTTCCTTTTCCGGCAGAAAATAAAAGAGGATTTTTGTTACTAAAAAAATTAGTAAAACTAAAACCAGGAGCACTAGGTCTTAGACCAAACATTTTACCACCACCACCATAGTATGCACCTAACCCGAGTACTGCCATTTTACCTATGTCACTTTTTAAAACTTTACTTATAGATTTTTTAACACTTTTAAATAAACTACCTAAACCGTAGGCTCTTCTTCCTGTTCCACTGTCCATGATACCACCGAAAGCTGCTGGTATTCTTCCGCCATCTCTAGCTCCATAATCCTCATAAATAACTTTTTGATCTACATCCCATGGTTCAGTTTTCCAGTCTGTAGCCACGTCTCCTCCAACGTTGCCGCCCCCTTGTTGAGATAATAACCATTTTTGATATTCCGCATCATTCATTTGTTGTTGATCTCCACCATCGTCATGTGGTCCTGTATGCAGAGCATATCTATTTGGTTGGTAATAAGCCATTTGTTGTAACCAATCGGCTTCCTTACTGTTGGGATCTTTCCATTGTTGTGGGCCTGCATTGAGTTTGTCTATGTAGCCCATAGCATCTTCGTAAGAAAAATTTTTAGCTCCTCCGTATTTTCCTATTGTATCAAACGCCCAGCCCTGTCCAGTACCTGCATATTTTTGCCAATCTTCTTGTGGTTTTCCACTCCAGTTGGTCATCACATTAGCTGGGTTTAAATTTTCTGCACCAGCCATTAATTCTTCAATTGTCATGTCTGCATTAAACATCTTTGTTTTTAATTGTCTGTTTAATCTATTAGCTAAAGATTTTTTAGTAGACTTATTATAATAATTTTGTTGTTTTGTTTGCCAGTTATAATTACGTTGTTCTAGCCAACTTATTTTGCCATCGTCATTTTTATCAACACCAGCGTCTAGAAGTTTTTGTTTTTTTTCAGCTTTCTCCCACATCTCTTTTTGAGCTGCGGGTTGTTCATATCCAGGGTCCCAACTTGTTCTCTGCCAACTATCATCTTTAGTAGGATCACCATGTTTTGTATCATAATCTTTTTTACTTGTTGCGCCCGGATCATTATCCCAATAAGGATAGGCCGGTACACCATTCTCGGTCATGGTTTCTTTACCACCTAACCTTTGTAATGTCTTTGCTTCGCCGGGTGTAATGTATGCTAATAAATGGGGTTGGCCTTTAACTGTTTTAGTACCAGTTATACCACCCTTACTTTTTTGAATTCTACTTCCATAGGTATCGGACCAGTCTCTTGCGATCTCCGGTTCGTTAGCCCATAGATATCTTCTTTGTGCTTCTGATTTGAATGGCACGGTTACTCTCCTCCAGAGTCGATCATGTCCAGCGCTATATTGTAGATTTTAAATTGTTCGTCCTGGGGAAGATCATAAAAATCTAAATCTTGCCCTGGATATTTGTCATCTACAAGTTGCTGCGCCAACATTTGTGCCTTCCATCCTCTTGCTCCACCACCTGCCATCTCCATGGTGTCTGTTTCTTTAATTGTTTCAATCCCACTTGGGACTTTAATTCGTTCATCCATTGTAACTGACTCGTCCATAAAACGACCCAATCTTGCTGGTACTCTTTCACTCATATTGACTTGTTCTTCCATCATGCCTCTAGGCATTTGTGAAGCGATACCTTGTTGATCACCTTGTTGGTCCACTTGTATTTGTTGTAAAATCTTTTTCCAGATTCCGCTTTGATAAAATTTCTCAAAGTTTCCAAACTGTACTTTTTGTTGGGGTTCCATTTGTTCCCATATTTGAGCTGCTATTTGCATGGATCTTTGGTCTTCTTGACCTTGACCCATTCTTACATCACCTCTATTATACTTGATACTAGGTGCGCCGGCTTCAATGGTTTCTGACATTTTTTCTTCAAACATATTAAATCTCCTGAGTTGATTAGTTTACTTTGTTTTTGCGAATAAATCAAGAGCAGGCATAATAACCTTAACATCCCGTCTCACATCTTCTTCTGGAATATTAGCAGCCTTTAAAGCTTCTTCGTCTTTATAGACTTCTCCTGTTTTTTTATTAGATATTGTTGTTATTATTTCCTTGGGTTCTAATACTTTCATTATGTTGTTACCTCTTTTTTAATGTTTAGGTAGCTTACCCCAAAAGTAAAGGCATCGGCACTACCTGCTTTAATTGTAAGGGTTTTTCCACCCTCTACTATTAACGGTTGGGTTAATAATTCTTTGCTAGTATCGGCTGTTAATGCGGCTGATTGTATAACAACAATGCCATCGTTTGTTACTGTAGGCGTAGGGTTGCTCGCAGATTTAACTATAATAGATTTAATTACATAGGTTTCACTTACCAAAGGATTACCAGATCCAAAAGGATTCTTTTCTGTGTTGTCCGTGTTGGCGTCTAGCCCTGCAAATTTATATTGGTTTACTACTGCCATTATTCTAAAAAGAAAGCTCTAGCTTCTATCTCCTGTTTTAATTCTTCTTGAAAAGTACTATTTAATTTCTCTAACACAGCATCTAAATCTCTTACTAAAGATTGTGCTACATCTTCTCTATATTCTTTACTAGCTCTTGTTAATGCTTGTACTATTTTTGCCATTATCTTCTTCCTCCTGCATGTATATCTAATCTAAAGGTTCCTAATTTCCAATTCGCATCAATTGCTGTATTAGATATAGTTAATGCTACAGCTCTAGCTCTAGCTCTAGTATCAATTTTTTGCGTACTTGATGTAATTGTAAAAGGACCTAATGAGGAACTAGCTGCGGAATCATTAGGATAATTTCTTAAATCTAATTGAACAATTGTATTTCCAGCTTGAGCAATAAAATCAGGAAGTACCCTACTTACTCTCATCATAAATTCTCCATCCCCTCTTAAATCAGCTAGTGAAGTAGCTGCACCTCTAATTACTTTCTGTGTAATATCATAATCACCTGAAGTAATGTTAGCTGCGATGGCGCTTACAGTTCCTATCTTAACTTGATTAACTCCTGTTTCGTGTTGATAATAATATGAAACTCCATCTGTGTTTCCGTACACATCATAAGATGAATCAACGCCTGCATCATAAGCAGTCGCATGAGGTAAACCAAATACAGCTGAGTCTACCCACGTAGTTCGTGGGAATACAGAGCTTGCGTTAGTATACCAAATTGGTCTTTCAGAGGTAGAGTCTAAGTAACTATATATAACACATCTGTTTACTACGTTTGAATCTGCTTTTGGATAAAACCACATAACTTCTCCAAACAAGTTATTAATTCCACAATATACTAATTGACCAGATGTTGTATTTAAATCATCATAAACATAATCCTCAACTAAACAGTCCATTGATTCTAAGTTACCAGTATATCTAAAGAAACCATTATCAGACATCCAGTATGCAGCACCATCAACCTCAACGGCTGCATTCTTACCAATCAATCCACAGTTAGTACCTACTTGTTCATAGGCGAAAGTAAAAGGAGTTCCCACAAATCTCATAGTAAATAGAGATGTGTTGGTCCAAACATAAAGAGCATTTCTACCAAGCTTAGCTCCCATGATCCGTGATCCAGCGGCCAGTCTTTGTGTACCAGCACTATTGGTTGCTGTTGGTGCCCAGGTAGTAATATCTTCTTGGTCCGAGAACCTTATAAACATATCGTCTTGTGTATCCGTATCTCCAATTGTTGTTTCTGTTCCAAATAAAACTAAGTGACGATCCGGAGTAGAGACTAACATATCACGTGACGCTGTTGGTGCACCACTAACAATTGTTGCTCTTGTTTCTACTGCTCTGAGTGGATCTGCATCCCATTCAAAAACTGCTCCATTACAAATTAATGCAAGAGCTGTACTTCCTAAATTATCTAAAGACCAAAGTCCTGGTTCTGCTACTTTATCTGTTGTAGCTGCTGCTTGGCCCCATGCAGCATAATTACTATAGTCTGTAACAGTGGCGCCATTACTGTGAGAAGCGTTTGTTGTTCCTCTAACATTTCTAACAATTCCTGTGAAGCTTGTGGCAGTGAGACCTGTGTAAGATATTTCTTCATTATCAACTTTTATATAATTTGTTCCACTAGCTGGAAATCCTGTAGTACTAGCTACAGTAATCGTGGTTCCAGAACTTCCGGTTCCATATGCATCAGCACCTAGTGCTCCATTTAAAGTAGTAGTTTGTGGATTAGTTACGCTACCACCAAACTGAGAAATACCCCATCCATAAACCCCAACCTGATCCGCAGGTCCTACGTGGTAATATTGATAATAAGTTATCCCTCCAGAAGTAGTTGCGCCTGCTCCAGTTTCATTACTATCCATTGTAATAGTAAGAGTAGCGGCTGTTGGTACACTAGTGACCATAAATTTTTTATCACAAAAATCTGAAGCACCAAAATCAGAACCTGTAATAGCAGTAAATGTAGTTGTATCCCCAAATAAAATAATGTCTCCAGCTAAAATATTGTGTGTAGATGAAAATGTAATTGTTACTTCCGGATCTCCATTTGTTGTGCTGAATGCGTTCGTAAGAGCTGTACCTGATGGATTAACTAAAGGGTGAATGTCATAAAAAACTCCTCCAGAATAAACATATAGAATTCTATTAGTTCCTAGCAGAGAGTATTTAATACCACCATTATTAACCATCTGATGAATAGCCCGAGTAGGTCCTGTTAATTTCTTATCTCCCAAAGAAGACCAACCACCTATTTTTTCAGGAGTACCATATCTAAAACGGACATTTTCCCCACCAGTCCATTGCGACTCAGCACCCGTAGCGGTTACTTGTTTATTAAATCCAGGTAAAAAGGCTATTTTTTGCAGCATATGATTCACTATATATTAGTTATTAATATAAAGAAAGTGAGAAATCTAGCTTACATGAAATCGCTATTAAAAGCTATGATAGTTTTTCGTGAATTACTCTTAATTTTTTCTGATGTATGAGACATGAAAGCAGGGAAAGTAAGTAAATCTCCTTCTTCCGCTTTTATCTTATATGTTTGTTTACTATTTAATAAAGGCCTTATTGTAGTTGTCATACTATTATCTGGAAGTTCTAAATAAAAAGTATTACCGAAATTTGTTTTTGCATGCCTATGCCATTCATGACAATCATTCTCATAGTATTGTTGAAACCATGTATTCTTGATTTCCCAGGATTTCTCTTTTAACAGCTCCTGTATTTCCCTCATGTAAGGAGTTATAATTTTATAGAAAAGATCTAAGTATTCTCTTTTATAATCTGAAGGAATATTCCAATCAGTCTTGGAAATATTCTCATAAGAAGATGGAGGCATTTTATCTATTAAAGATAGCAGTTCCTTCTTAATCTCTTTATGCTCTTTTATCTTGGTAATAAGATAATAGCTTTCAATCTTTTTTATTTTAATTGTCATTGACAACAGTTTCCTTCTCCATTGAAACCGTACCATCCAGTAATAACACATTTCTTTTTTTTCTTATTGATGATACCTACATGGGAATGGGTCCAATCTGTTGGCCAAATAAGAGTGCTTCCTATAACACAATCAGAAGTAAATTTTTGCTTAGGCCAAGATGTTCCTGCATCTTTAACGGTATTTAAATAAGTCATAAACACAAGTACTCTTGGGGAAGAATGTACACAACCTCTCTCACAATGTATCTTTTTAAATCCTCCACCTGGCTTATAACATTGAATATTGTATGCTTCAGTTATAGCCCACCTCTGTAATAAACTATCTAGTTCTGGATATTTTTTTCTATACTTATCAATACATTTCTGTAACTGATTTTTATATTCATTGAAGGGGTAATCATTAAAGTCCGGTTGGATAGATATGTCCTTAGATTCTTTTACATCTTTATCAATTCCCATTCCCACAATGCCTTCAAGAACTTTGTCTTGGTTGTCATGATAATATTTTAATATGTCTTTACATATTTTCGTACTAACTTTTGATTGATATATAAAAGTATCTTGTTTCATTTATTTATAATTATATTCCAGGTTAGATCTATTATTAAATTCTGTAGTAATAGATCGGTAATCTTATTTTTTTGAATATACTCATGTAATTCTTCTATGTCCAAAATAATCCATTTGTTCTTAAAACTAAATACCATTTTTTCTGCTTTTGTATCAAAGAATCCTATCTTTCCTTCTGTACTATCTTCAAATTTTTTAATTGGTCTAAGGTCAAATTTATATGATTGATTGGCTGAGCCATGTAATATCCCTTCTACATCCCACCCTTCTTTCTGTTGTGGGTGCTTTATATTTTTTAATAACTTTAAAAAATCTTTAGTGCTATTCCGCGTCACGATGTTTAAAAGCTATTGGTAGTCCTAAATGTTTTCTCGTATCATATATATTAGCTGCTTTACCTCTAACAACTGTATTACTCAAATAATCATCTATATTATAATGTAAAAAAACTTGGGCACATTCATCTCCTTTAAATTCTTTTCGCCAATGTTCTAGTTCACACCCAGAATATACTAACATGTCTCCTGGTTTTAAATCTACTTTAACTCCTTTAGACTTTGATGGTTGATAATCTTGAACACCATGTACACCTTTAAGTGGACCATATACATGTCCACCTTTTGGATTAGGGTTTAGATAAATTGGCCAATGGTCCCCACCTAAATTCATTGTTGCTGAAAGCTCACAACTAAATCTATCTTTATGTCTAGCAAGAACATCTCCGTTTTTATAAATTCTTGCATATGAATAAGTTGGAGATAACCTTAATTTAATTTTTTTCTCTATAACTGGTTGTACCTTTAATAATAGTGTTTCCATTGCTATATCCCCATAGTGAGAATATGTATTAGGCACCTGAGAGTCCTCCCATGTTCCCCAATCTGTTGTTGATGGTGGAATATATTGAGTATTACGCATTGTTTCTGCCACCTGTCTTTTCATTAAAAAATAATTATAAACAAAACACGCTAGGTCAGAGGAAACCGCTTTTCTAATTACTATATATCTCATCTGTTGAAAGCTTTTTTTAGTCATGTACCCCAAACGATAAAATTATTCTAGGTGTTAAACCTAATGATCGATGTTTAACTCCCTTTCCTATAAACAATCTATCTCCTTTCTCTACAATTATTTCTTCATTATCAATAAAATAAAGTGTTCTACCATACACTCCGAATATGTTAACTGATTCTATGTCTTTATGAGCGGGACCTCTTGCTCCTTTAATTATTGAAAAAAATATATCTAAATCACTTGGTAAGTTTTCTGGGTTTAAAGAACTATTTAATTTGTTATAAGTATCATAGAAAAATTCTTCTTTCTCAACATTTTTTATTTTAAAGCAGCTTTCAAGAACATGGTCAAGCATCCAATGAGACATTAGATTACTTTTAAAATTATTAACAGAGAGAATTTCGAATAATTTATTAAAGTCTAATTCATATTCAAATTTAATGAAATTTTTTTGAAGGAAATAATTTTGATTGTTCATAATACTATTTAAATGGATGTCCTAGATTCCACATAACTAAAGAATATCTCTTTCCTTTTGTTACAGGCTTTACTCTATGCCACACAAAACTAGGGAAGATAACAATACTGCCCTTAGTTTTTAATTCCTTACATTTAACAACATGTCTTTTTTTATCAGGATCCTTGTTTCTAAAATCAAATTCAAAATCACCACCTTTATAATCTTTAGGATCAGATAATGAAAGAGCAACAGATAGCTTTCTAATTTTACCATGAAAGCCTAGATTATCGGGAGTGTTATAAGGCTCAGTCCAACTATCACAATGCCAATCATAGTGTTGGTTTAATTTATATTTTGTAAATTGACACGGCTCGCTCCAATCCCATTGGAAATTCCAACCTGCTTTTTCATTAGCTTCATGTATATAAGGACCCAGTTCACTATATATCCATGGGTGTTCTAACCAAGTTATATGTGAGTTCCTTTTCTTTTTTAAAGTGGATAGTTCTTTCTTTTTTAATGGTTGTTTCGTTAGGTCTCTGTCGCCAAAGCCACCGGTTAAGGCTTGTTGTTTTGTTTGTTGTAAACCCAGTTGTATAATTCGATCACACAAATAAGAAGATAGGGCAGACTTATAATAGTAATAATAATTATTTAGATTCATAAGTAAAAGTTAAGATATAGTTTTGTTGACTAGATAAATTAGGAGTTATTCTATAAACTAAATGAGCTGGAAACATTACAAAATGATTAGTGTTCAATCCTGTCTCAAAAAATTTATTTTTGAATTTATTGTCATCATACTCTATCACAACATTGCAAGAATTTTTATCTACCTTAACTCCATAAAGCAAAACATAATCCACAGAATTTCTTAAATCCATTGGGTCTACTTCTATTACTGGAAGAGATTGTTCGTTTGGTTTATATATACTACCAACCGTATCTTTTTTTATAAGGAATCTACGATGTTTCAACATAAAAAAATCTCTTATATATGTATTTAATATATCCACACTTCTAGAAAATGGAAAATTGTTAGGCTCAGAGGTATAAGATAAAACATCGGCACGTAAGGTTTCTGAATTTATTTCAACACCTTCAGGTAATTTTATTTCCCCACTGTAAACAGCTGTCTCTGATAATATTTCTTTATTCATCTTTATGCTTTTATAAAATGTGTATACTAAAAATACACTAAGACGTCAACCAACATCCAGATGATGTTGCTATCGTTTTGATATAGATCAAAAAAAAAATTAAGCTAGTTCGTCGACTAATGTCCAACCAGTGGTGTTATCGTTTTGATAAGCAGTTTCATCCCACGTCCACATCCATCCATGAGTGTTTGCTTCTCTATCACTTAGTTGTTCTGCTGTTAGTGTAGGTTCTGCACCGAGCGGTGAATCCCAACGAGCATCTGTAGTATTTTTTATCCAAGATGGATAAGGTTGTTCAGGCCAAAAATTATTAGTAGCTGCGTCCCAAGTATAACCTATACCTGCGTAGTTTCCTCTAAAAGGAGTACCACCCAGTACGTGTGTATTCTGATGTGTGTTGTAAGAAGTTTGAATCCATAAATGTGCTGGCCAATTATTATGGGTTTCTAGATATGCTTGACCTACTGCTTCCTCTTCTACGTTCTCAGCGTTGAGCACATCTTTGTCGTCAACCGCTAGGACTTGTAGAACTTCATTATCTTCAGTGATTTTTGCGAAACTTGCCATATATACTATTTATAAATTTTGTTCGTTAAAGTCAATGTATTATTTTATATAACTATCTCTATAACCATAGGGTGGTAGAGGTCTTGCATTACAAGCTATAGAATATCTCGGTTTTGGACCTAAATTCTTAGATATCTTATGATACATAGAAGAAGGAAAAACAATTAAAAGTTTATCTCTGGGTTCTATAGACCACGTGCTTGAGTTAAAGTGATTATATTCTGATACCCCTAGATCATAATTATGACTACTCCAATTATTGTTATGAAATTCTATTTTAGAAGAGTTGTCATGACATTTATTATAATAGACAGCTGAGTACATATTATTACAATGTTTGTGTCTTCCAGATTCTTCATTAAAACTACACCTAGTTGCCCATGAAGTTGTTATTTCAAACTCTGTTTTTTTATAACTCATAACTTCTTCATTGAATAAGTTAATTGAGTCTAATATTTTTGTTTTTAATGTAGTGAGGGGACTATATATATTTTTATTATTATATAAATACACATCCCTGCTCAGATAACATTCTCGGTTGTCAGCAGGTTCATATTCTAACTTATGAAGAATAGATTCAATTTTATCTTGGTGTTCTTTAGATATATTTAATTCAAATAAACATATAGGTGATGCAAATAAAGGTATCACTTTCTGTGACATATAGATCTTTCTACGAGTTAATAAGTACTATTGAAACTTATATCTTATTCTAACAATTCCGCTACCACCAGAACCACCTGTACTATTGTGAGGGCCAGATGTTCCGCCTCCACCGCCACCGCCAGTATTAGCTGTGCCAGGTTGATTAGTAGAACCACCACCGCCTGTTCCTCCAGGGGATGTTGGACCATTTGAGCCACCTCCGGCACCACCAGAATAAGAAGTGTTTGAACCTGTTATACCTGTTGTTGCTCCTGCGCCGCCTGTTCCTGCAGTACGATTATTTGGTGTTGGTTGTCCAGCTGCTATAGCGCCTCCGCCACCTCCACCGGATCCATCTCCGTCAGAGCCTGCTCCTGCGCCGCCGCTTGTTCCTTGTGCTGGTGATACGGGTGGACTGTTTCCACTTCCGCCTCCAGTTTGTCCGCCGAATCCTCCGCCAGATCCGCCACCGGATCCTCCGGGTTGTCCAGCTTTTGGACTGTTATTAAAATATCCGCCTCCGCCTCCGCCGGCAGAGTCTATACTTAAAGCACTAGAACCTGATCCATTTCCAGCACTAGAAGGACCTCCGTTTCCAACGCTAATTGGATAAGATCCAGGACTTGCTGAAAGTGTAACTGCTGCTGCAGGGCTAGCTCCTAAAGGAGAAGCCGTATAACCACTAGTTGTACCTGGAGATTCTCTGTAACCTCCGGCTCCGCCAGCTCCACCGTGACGACCTGCGCCACCGGCTCCACCAGCTACTACTATATAGTCAGCTGCTTCTGATCCGTCAGCATTGCCGACAGCTGAAACAGTAAAAGTTCCTGGTCCTGTAAATGTATGAATTCTGTAATCGCCGTCTGTTGTTTCTGTTCCACCTGAAGCTGTTATAAATTTTGCTGAAGGTCCATTATCTTTCCCGAAGCCTCTTGCGGATGCTGCTCCTCTTGTTCCTAATAAAGGCATATTATTCTTTCCTCCTTCTATTATGCGTACTGTGTCATTGAAGCAAACACTGTGTAGGCTGATGCACCTGTTTTAATAACAGTATACACGTACGAATCAACTGAACTCGCATTTCCTTCACTTGGGGCTGCTCCACCTTGCCATTCTGTTGTAACACCTGATGTAGTTCCATCTACTTGAACAACAGTATTTCTGTATTCAGAACTACCTATAGTTACTAGATGACAAAGAGTTAAAGATTCTCCCGTTGCCATAATAGTGTTCATTGTATTAGAACCATCACCTCTAAGATTAATTGTCCAATCTCCTGAAGCGTCTGATGTAAAATACCAAACGGCTTGAGTTGTTGCATCATAGTTTATAGTTCCTGTAGCTGCAGTTGCATCTATAGTAACTTTTTCTGCAACAGATTCAATTGCTCCTAATCCATCAATTGTGAATTTTCCATAGCCATTAGGGGCCATAGTCATAGCACCGTTAGCTGCGTCTGTAATTGTAAATGTTCCAGAGTTTGTACCACTATTTGTACTTAAAACTAAGTCAGTAGTTCCACCCGTTGTAACCGTTAAAGTTCCAGCGCCATTAGAAGTTAAAACTGCTGCTGCTGCCGCATCTCCAACTTTAACCGTATCTGCTCCTAAAACAACATCTCCTGTTCCTGCAGGGGTGATATTAATATCAATATTACTATCACTACTTCCTGTAGATGAAAGAGTTGGGCCATTTCCGCTAGCTCCCGCGGCTACTGTAAATTCGTTTTCCGCTGAACCTGTCGCGGTTATTTTTATTAATTCATTTCCATTAGTATCTAAAATAGATGTTCCAATAGCTGGTGAAGTTAAAGTTTTGTTTGTTAAAGTCTGTGTTCCTGTAAGAGTTACATCTCCAGCTGTAGTTGAAAAACCAGTATCGACAACACTAGGATTACTTCCTGCACCATCAATATAAATAATTTTCCATCCTTTATCTGTAGTGGAATAAGTTACTGTACCACCTGATCCAGTAGCTGTTTTAAGCTGAACTGTATAGGCTCCACTTGTACTATTTTTAATTAAGTAAAAGTTCTCAACATCATTAGGAAAAGTTACAATTTTAGCTCCTGTAATTGCTTGAGGAGATTCAGCGCCTAAAATAATTATTCTTGTAGCTAAAGTTGCTCCTGTTGAGCCATCTGATACAGCTAAAGCTGTTGTATTAGCTCCTCCGCCTGCAGCATTTAGAGTTTGTACGGCATAACCGCCTGCTATTTGTTCTATGATATTTAAATTTGTATTAGTCTTTGTTCCCCATGTACCGGCGTTTTCACCAGTTGCCATTAATTCGACGCCGAGAGGTGTATATGTTGATGCCATTATTTAATCTCCTAATTATTGTTATTAATATTATGTTTTGAAAAACAAGTCAACCTATTTATCCAGCATGTGTTTTCTCAGTATATGTAGCACTGTCATCATAATCTTTATCTGTGTAATTTCCACTAGTATTATAAACTAATTCTCTGTAATATAAAGGTGAAAGTTCACCTACTGAAACAGTTGCTGAAACTCCTGTTAATCCCATTACATCATTAGGGGCTATTGCTCCTATAGAAGCATTTAAAGAAGATGGCGCTGTTAAACCAACAGTCATTTGGTCTAATGAAATAGAACCTACAGAAACAGTTGACCCTAATCCAGATGGTTGAACTATTTGTTCTTCGGTAACAGTAATATCACCAATAGAAGCAGTTACTGAAACTCCTGTTAATCCCATTACATCCGCAGGATCAATAGCACCTACTGCAGATGTTGATCCAACTCCAGTTAATGGTACTCCTATTTCATAACCCAATGCGCCAACAGAAGAAGTTGCTGCTATTCCTGATATTGGTTCCGTACTTGCACCGTATGCTAAACCTGGTGTTCCTACTGATGATGTAATACTTTGACCACTTAATCCAACAGACATTTCAGTTGGAGATATTGCTCCAACACTTGTAGTTGATACTCCACTAGAGCTAACATCAACAATAACTGTCATTGCAGATTCACCCCAGTTTTCATAACCCCAAGGATCTCTGCCCCAACCTTGCTCGTTGTATGCTGATACTTCTCCGATAGAAGTTGCTAAACCAAGTCCACTTAAAGTAATAACTGGTTCATGGGTATCGCCCCATGGCTCAAGGCCCCAGTTATCTCTACCCCAACCAGCATTAGCACTAACTTCTGTTAACGCTCCAACAGATGTTGTAGCTATTCCAGCTGTATTAATATGAACTATAATTTCTGTAACGGGTGTGCCTAAAGAAGATGTTAAACCGGATGGTGCTGTAAGAATTTGTAAAAGTTCAACTTCAGCTGAACCAAGTGAAGATGTTAAACCTAATCCAGATAATGCAACGGAATAAGTTACTCCCCATCCCGCATTACCATATGTAGTTCTGCCCCAACCTTCTTCATTGAAAGCTGTTAAAGAACCTATTGAAGATGTTAAACCGGAAGGTGCTGTTAAACTTATATCAAGTGCACTCTCACCCCAGTTTTCAAATCCCCATGTGTCCGAACCCCAACCTTGTTCTGGAAAGGCTTCTACTGATCCAATGGATGAAGTTAAAGATGATGGTGCTGTTAATGATTGTGCAACAGTATTAGATTGCCAGGTGTTCTGTCCCCAGGCTACTGAAGGACTATCACCACCCCAAATTGATGCCATAAGGAGTTCCTCCTTATGCTATCCGGATTATCGCTGTAGTTGCTGCTGCTGCAGGAAACTGAATTGTAAAAGTTCCACTAGATACAGTTTTATCTCCACCAAAAGCTACTGCACAAACCGATCCGTCCGTGGCATGTGAATCATTAAAGATTAAACATCCGTTAGCGGTAAATGAAGCTGATGACCAAGATATATCTGCAAAATCACAAACTGCTGTTGATGAATCTAATGTTGGTGTAACACTTGTTAGAGCTTGTCCTTTAGCAGAATAAGAAGTTCCTGAAGTGTTTGTTATTTCTTCAGAAGATGTGTACGCAGTGGTACTCGCTCCTAAAGTTGCTGAACTTGTGTATAAAGCTAAATTAAAAGTGTTTCCTGTAGAAGCTGTGAAGTTATGTTCTGCTTCTAGTATTTCTTGTTTAAAGCTATTACAAATTGCCGATGTTATTGCCATAATGTTTATCTCCTAATTACTGAGGCGGCGACTCGATTGGTATACGGATAGTACCGTCTGTATAATCATCTCGTCTTCGTCTCCCAATTTGCATTGCTGCAAACTTTTGTAGTTCTTGTTTATACTTTCCGTCGTATAATGTCAACATATCAGTTGGACCTTTTAAATAAGAATATGCCTCCGACAAACAGCAATATAATAGTCCTTGGGGAAAGTATCTGCTGACATAAGTCCCAGAAGTTTGGTCCTCCAAACCAGGTGGTATCTTGTTATAATGAATAATATATTGATAATTAGCGTCTGGTGTAGGAGCTATATAAATACCTCCTGAAGTACTAGAAGTAGTTCCAGTTGCTCCTCCGAACATAGAATAGTATTTAGGTAATCCTGTGGTATCTTGACCTGTTTGAGATCCTTCGTCTCCGGTTAATTCCCCTACATATTCTTGTATGAAAGTTTGATCTCGTCTTTCCAAATATGTGCCTTGGCCAGTGCTTGCACTCGTAGAAGGAAATACTTGAATAGCTCTTACAAATAAACATCCAGCTGGCATATTTATTGAATTAGTATCAGTTGCAAATTGTGCTTGAGCTTGTTTTCTATCAGAATCCATCGGAAGATCATAAGCAATTCTATATTCTGCATTTTCTATAATTCTACCTAGAATAGCACCAGTAAAAACATTACTATCTACTTCAGTGTAATTTCTAATGTCAGTTTCTAAATCTGAAAGTGTATATGCAGCCATAATAGTTAACCTCTATCATTAACGGGTCCAATTGTACACTGAAAACCGCCTCCTGTTGCTGTACTTGTAGCATTAGATACTAAGGGAACTGTTAATGAATTATATAATGTTTCTGTTTGTGATGTTTTAGGACCTACTATTACTGTTGTTGAAACTGCTGTTGCTAAATAAGATCCGTATACCTTTGCGCCAGAAGAATGTGCATTAGCTGGTGTGTCTGATAAAGTGTTTCCTCTATAAGGCGCAGCTGTTCCACGTGTGCATCCTGTTAGAGTATGTGTAGACCTACCTGTATATTGAATTGTTTCATTTTGGTAAGTACCCACTAATAAAGGATTAGTAATATTTCCTGCTGTTAAATCAGCTTCTGTCCAAACTTTTTCTATAACAATATATCCAGCTGTTGGAAATTCAGATCCATCAGTTAAAACAATTGATGTAGCAGAATCAGTTAGGTCTCCATTTAATGTTGTAGATAATTCTAAAGTTGAAATTGCAACTCCACCTACCAGTTGTGAAATATCACTAAATCTTACATACGATGTGCCCGCATTTAAACCATTGTTTGGAAATGAAACACTTAAGGTTCCAGAAGCAGCGGTTGTTGTAAATGGATTATTTGGTAAAATATCTTGAACTGGGAATTCGACTCGAGCTGGTTTTGCATGTTGTAAGGCTTGAGGATCAGCGCCCACGGGCCTTGGATCTATTTGTGGTTGCTTAGGTTCGTATTCAGATGTATGGACCCAAAGACCATTCCATTCTTGAACCATTTCGTTATAAGGAAATGCCGCACCAGAACGGTCCGAAAGCATTAATGCATTTCTACCTTTTGCAAATCGTGCCATTATATATTTGGATAATAAGTCTTAGGCGTGATGTACGCACTAGCTGATGATCCATCCTCCTGTAACGCTCTAGCTAATTCATCTTCATATAATAATTTCATTTCTTGAACTCTTTGTGGTGCAAATTTTTGAGCTAAATAATAAGCTAAACCTGACACCATTGCAGGTATAAATCTATATGGTGCATCAGATGCATTGGTATAAGCTCCAACATCTTGTATTCGCGCCACATAATAAATATTAATATAATTACTTGCCGCTGTAGAATTAGCAGTTGGATAAATTGTGATAGTTGTTCTATCTATAAATCTTTGAATCCAAAATTGACTTGGAGTTCCCTCAACTAATTTATTTGAAAAAGCAGTGTATGTGTCTCTGCTGACTTTTGTTAAAGGTAAATCTGTTTGTGAAGTAGTATCATAGCCAGTTCTGTAAGAAGCTGACATAATATCGCTCATTCCATAAATACCGTTTGATGGTGTTGTAGTGGCACTTGTACCATCTGCGCTATTTCTGTAAAAAGCGTAACTCTGAGTTCCTTCGGAAAGGTCTATATTAGTATCTGCCACTTCCCAAAAATGTAGTCCTCTATTACCCCATTCTTGAAAAAGAATATTTAATGATCTTCTAGCACTTTTGATTTGATGTCCTGCAGTGCCTACTAGACCAAGTCTTTCGTATGCTTCAGCAATTACTTCATCAATTGAAAAAGTTCTATCAAATGTATACGAGCCTGATGTTGTATTTGCCATCGGCTATTCCTCTAAAATGTTCCGACTATGTATAAAAAGTCTACGTTAGTTACATCGGCATATATTCCAGTGTCAGCATAAATACCAGCTCCTGGTAATTTAAACTCCTGAACTGCGTCAGCGGCTGCACCAAACTTACCATGAAAAATTAATTGGGCAGCAGTTGCACCACTACCTATTTCATTATAAAGTTTAATTTCACCGTTAGCTGCACTCGACATTGCATACACAGTCATAATATTTGCTTTAGTAATATTAGCTGCTGAACCACCTACTAATGCCTGTACTTGTCCATCTGCTGTAAGCACGACCGATTGTCTAACTTTGGATGTTATTGACATAATTTTTATCTCCTTAAAAAGTGCTCCCGAAGGAGCACTTTAATTATTAGTTATTAACCGACGTCAACAGCTTGAATATAAGTAACCGTTAACCAACCTTCACCTGCTCCGGTGTTTCCATGAGTTAAAAGTAATCTTCTATCCGTGTCTCCAACGTCTGCCCATGCATCAACTCTTGCTTTGTTAGCTCCAGCTGTAATTTTAATGATACCTAAAGTACCACCAGCTACACCAGTAGTTGAGGTAAATGCAGTTGCATCACCCACATAACCTAAGCCAGCTGTAGATGCTCCGCCACTCCATATAACACTTACATATAAATCTGCCGAAACCAATTGGCTCTTTGCAGGGATGATCATGTTTGTTGTGCCAGTAACAGCTGTTTGATCAACAGCTTCTGTTTGTGACATTAACACATAGCCTGTGTTTTTCATATCCGAACCAACAGTAGTACCAGTAGTATTTTTAATACCTCCGGCTAATATTGGACCCGAAAAAGTTGTATTTGCCATAATATTCCTCCTAGAATATTT
>Ga0098044_1000408_pt1 | contig 22697 bp, 14 predicted proteins | sample 10_taG_FD_75053 | JGI IMG/M metagenome (GOLD analysis project Ga0098044, IMG submission 75053) | Marine viral communities from the Subarctic Pacific Ocean - 10_ETSP_OMZ_AT15264 metaG | ecosystem: Environmental > Aquatic > Marine > Oceanic | place: Pacific Ocean | collected 2015-01-16 | reverse complement strand
GGTTTAAGCACAATCACATTGCGTTATTTTAATGTGTATGGTCCAAGGGAGCCGCTCAAAGGGCAATATGCTCCCGTTGTAGGGCTTTTTAAGCGCATGAAAGAATCCGGTGAGAAGCTAACCATTGTCGGCGACGGAGATCAACGGCGAGATTTTACTTATATTGAAGACGTGGTTCGAGCAAATATAATGGCTGCAGAGTCAAAGGTGTATCACGGCCTCTTTAATATTGGTACGGGAAGAAACTACTCCATAAACCAGGTTGCAGATCTTGTGGGAGGAGATAAGACGTATATACCTTCAAGATCTGGTGAGGCACGTGAGACTATGGCTGATATCTCCAAGGCCACGCAAATACTAGGGTGGTCACCTAACCACCGATTAGAAGATACTGTACTTTCTTATTAGTTGGTATACCATTAGAATATGATATTCCCCACTGGCAAGCCCCATATCTCATTTTCTGAGCTTTTTTCTTGGAAAGAATGCCCATATCGGCATAAACTTACTCACATTGACAAGATAGGAACTTTTGATCCTTCTCCATATCTCGGTTTTGGCACAGGTGTTCACGCAACTTGTGAGCACTATATCGAGACAGGAGAGATAGACAAAGAGCTTGCTTTCAAAGAGATCGATGACTACTGGGATGAGAACCAAGAAGGCATTAACGAGTATGTTGCTGCCAATGGTTTCTGTAAGTACTCACCTGAGCGGGAGCAGTGGAAGCAGATAGCCTCTGACATCATCGACGATGTCCCTAGATTCATGGAAGATACTTTCCCTGGGTGGAAAGGTGTAGAAGCTGAAGAACAGCTCTACGAAGCAATCCAGAATGATGAGATGCAGTTTAAGGGTTTCATCGATGCAGTTATCATCAATAAGAATAAGAAGGGGCAGCCAAAGATATGGCTCCTTGACTGGAAAACTGCAGGCTGGGGATGGAGACCTCAAAAGAAGCAAGACTTCAATTATCAAATGCAGCTTCTTCTTTACAAGCACTTTTGGGCTGAGAAGCACAACGTCAATCCCAAGGATGTAAAGATAGGGTTTGTCCTTCTTAAGAGAGACGGGAAGAACGGAAAGCGCTGTGAGCTGGTTGAAGTTTCCGGTTCCGAGGCAAAGCTAGAGAAGGCAACAAAGGTTGTAAGGTCTATGCTCGCTGCAGTCCGCAAAGGTTTCTTCCCAAAGAACTATAGTGCTTGCCGCTGGTGCGAATTTAAGCAAACTGATCACTGCCCAGGTTCGTAGAAGTAATTTTTACTTTCTTGTCGGCGTGAATAATATTACATTAGTGGTCGTTTTCGACCATTATGGAAAAATTCATGAAAAAGAAGAAAATTTTAATGCTAAGCGATCACCTGCTCAGTACCTCAGGCGTAGGTTGCCAGTCTAGATATCTTGCTTTTGGTCTAGCGCAGACTGAAAGATGGTCAATAAGGCAGTTCGGCGCCGCGATTAAACACACAGATTATTCAATAGTTCAGCCGCATCCTGAGATAATAATCAAGCCCGTGGATGGTTTTGGCGACAAAGACACGCTAAGAACTACGCTTGCTATGGAGAAGCCAGATATTCTTTTGATCTTTACAGATCCCAGGTTTTTTACCTGGCTCTTTGAAATGGAAGACGAGATACACCAAATATGTCCAATTGCATATTGGCACGTATGGGATAATGGCCCTTGGCCCGAGTTCAATAGAACAGTTTATGAATCAACTGACTTAATAAATTGTCATTCCCACATGACGTACGAGCTTGTTGCAGAAAAATTTCCTGAAAAGACAAATTTTATTCCGCATGCTCTTCCCGCAGACGTATTTAAGAAGCTACCCGACCAAGAACGCTCTTACTATAAAAAAATGCTCTTAGGTGCGGAAAGAAAAGATCACTTTACGGGGATGTGGATCAATAGAAATGCAAAAAGAAAGCGCCCGAATGATCTTCTGGAGTCGTGGAAGATGTTTCTTGACCAGCTTGAAAACGACCAAGGTCACAGAAAAGCTACCCTTATAATGCACACAGATCCACTAGATCAGGAAGGTCCAAACTTATATCAAACTGTAGACCTTCTAGGAATCGCAGACAATGTTTTCTTTTCTACAGACAGGCTAGAGTTTGAAAAAATAAATGTCTTGCACAATATTTCTGATTTTTGCATTAACGTATCTCTTAATGAAGGCTTTGGTCTTACGACACTAGAAGCTATGCAGTGTGGAAATCCAATAATTGCTCCCAAAACAGGTGGATTGACAAGGCAGGTTGTAGATCACCGAGATGGAAGTGAAAATGGTTTTGCTCTTCCCATTGAAACGAGATCCCTGGTAGGAAGCCAGCTAGTTCCCTACATCTACGAAGATTACGTTTCCAGCACTACTATCTCAAAGGCCATATTTGACCTCTATAAGATGGGGGCTGAAAAGAGGAAAACCCTGGGTGAAAAAGCGAGAAATTATGCCATGTCAGAATTTGCTCTCAACGACGTTATAGAAAAATGGGATAAGACTTTGTGGGACCTTTCTGAGCGCTGGCAAAATGACAGGTCAAGTATCTATCAACCATACTCAGTGAGGACCTTTTAATGAAAAACGTAGTTTTTAGAGGGCCATGCTTGACTAACTCTGGCTATGGAGTCCACTCCAGGCAAATATTTAGATGGCTTCTTGCAAATGAAACCGCAGGAAAAATAAAGCTTTACTGTCAACCTACAACTTGGGGTATTACGACTTGGACGATATCTCCAGAAAGATACAACGGCCTGGCAGGAGAAATAATGAAAAGAAGCATTGCCCTCGATGTAAAGCCAGATATCTCATTTCAAGTTCAACTACCTTTTGAGTGGGATCATGAACTTGCCAATTATAATATTGGTGTTACAGCAGGAATTGAAACAGATAGATGTCATGATGGTTGGCACACGTATATTGAAAGAATGGACGCTATCGTTGTTCCTTCTAAGCATGCTAGAAATAGCATGTCCGGACCATTTTCAAGCAAAATAAAAGTTATTCCTGAAAGCTATTTCGATGATCTGGTTAGTGGAAATACTGAATTTGAACAATTTGATTTTTCAACAGATTTTAATTTTCTTCTTTTTGGCCAGATTACGGGAAATAATTCTCAAAATGATAGAAAGAACTTTTATAATACTGTCAAGTGGTTCTGCGAAGAATTTAAAGATGTTAAAGATACTGGCTTAATAATAAAGACCAACAGGGGTAGATCTACCAAGCTAGATCGACATGCAACTTCACAGCTTTTAACAAAGCTTCTTCAGGAAGTGCGACCTGGAGAATTTCCAAAAATACATCTTATACACGGGGATCTCGAGGATTCAGATCTTTATCGGCTTTATAATAGCGAAAAAGTAAAAGCTCTCGTTACCCTAACTAGAGGAGAAGGATTTGGCCTCCCAATACTTGAAGCCTCAGCCGCAGGACTTCCGATTATAGCCACGAACTGGTCTGCGCATACTGAGTTTTTAAGGCACGGCAGTTTTGCAAAAATCAGATATAAGCTTGAAGAAATACCTGCTTCGCGTGTGGATGATGCCATATTTTGTGCGGGCTCAAAGTGGGCAGAAGCAGAAGAAGATGACGCCAAGAAAAAAATGAGAAGAGTTAAAAGCAACTATAGAAACTTCACAGACTCTGCACGCATATTAAAAAACAAAATTATAGAAAATTATTCTTGGGAAAATATCGCCGAATTATATGATAACGAATTCGGAGGCCTTTGGTGATTTTTATGCTCTCTGGGATATCCATCTTTCTATCATTTTCTCTCTGTGCGGCTTTTTTTTATCTTTGGAAATTTTCAAGAATCATTTTAAATTTTGAAGATGCACTTGAAGACTCTTTAGATATCTTAGATGAGTCGTTCCAGACTATAGGGGGCGTTCTACAGAAGCCTATTTTTCATGACAGCCCCGAAGTTAGAATTGTCATCGATGAAATAGGAAAGTCTAGAGATGCTATATTATATATAGCCAATCGTGTATCCAGCATTTCAGATATGAATGAGTAAATATGACAAAAAAAGTTGTAAAACGTCGCCGAAAAAAAAGAGGTAAAAATAAATTAAGGCAGTATTTCCATGAGGGAACACAGGCTGCAATTGAAACTTTTCAAGAAACTGAAGCGATAAGTGAAAAGCACAGGGTTTATGACGAAGAAATAAGACCGGCATTTGAAAAGCTAGCTGAGAACTTAATTTTTATTTATAAGTTTTCTTCTCTTCACGAAAACTATGAAGCACTTAAAAATGACTGCGTTTCTTTTCTTTATGAGACGCTGTATAAGTTTGATGCATCCAGAGGGACAAAAGCCTTTTCCTACTTCAATGTAGTTGCTAAAAACTTCCTCATAATAAAGTCAAAGCAAAAAACTAAGTTTGTCAAAAGAAACGTAAGCCTTGATAATCCAGATACTTTTACTCCCTATGAAAGCATGTCACTAGCTAACGATTTCACTCAGATGGGTTTTGTGCTACCAACCGAAATTAAGCAAAAAAAAGAAGGAATATTTAAGCTTTTATCTGAGATACAAAAAAAAGCTACGTCGGAAAATGAAAAACTTTGTATTGCAGCAATTATTTCACTTTTTGAAAGCGTTGATGATCTAGACTTTTTAAACAAGCGCGCAGTTTTTGTCTATCTAAGGGAAATGAGTGGCCTTAATCCAAAGCAGCTAACGACAACAATGTCCTCTATAAAGAAGAAATATAGAGAAATTAAGGACCACGACGAATACTATGCCATCTTCGGATAATAAAAACAAAGATAAAAATGTGGGTATAGAAGATGATGTAACCTCAGATAAGCTTTGTGAAGAAATATATCGTAATGCTACAGCTGATAGAGAAAAAGCTTCTATGCTGATAACTAATTTGTGGAAAGAAGTCACATCTGACCCGGATAAGCACGCGCTATTCGGCACGGCGATATCAAAATATCTTGAGAGAATGGCAAAGTCAAACGACCAGCTCATAAAGCTAGCTGAATTAGTCCAGAAAAAGCCCGAAGAAGAAACAGAAGAAACGATTGATGCTGCCGATCTATATACAAAGATATCTGCGGGAGATGAATAATGACTTTTTCTGTTTCTATGTTTCGACAAATCGTTGTTATGGAAGTAATTGACGATGCAGAAAGATATTCTCTTCTCTCGCCAGAAGATTTAGCATCTCTTTTTGAACCCAAAGTCAAGAAAGAACCTGGTAAGTCCGGAGGAATATTTTCTGTTTTTGAAACAACAAAGTCGGCTGCCTACGAAAACTTGAAAAAGCAAATTCTTTGCGCGCCCAAAAATAGTATAGTAGGCCTGGATGTAACAGCTAATGAAAATGATGGTGTCATTCCTAGGCTTTACTATCCTTTCTTTCAAAGTCACTTCTCTCTTCCGATAAAGCCTGGAGAGCAAGTTTGGGTTATCATACCGGGGGTATCCAGTGAAGCTGGTGCCCCCGCCTCTGCAACTTCCCGAAATCTTTCAGAGTCCGGAAAAAATGAAGAACAACTACTTTCCTTTACGCCCGCAGAAGCTATGTGTGAAGGTTACTGGATGTCTAGGATTTCTCTACCCAGGTATGCAGAAGATCTTAATTTTTCTCATGGCGATCGCGCGAAGTCAATAGTCAATATTTCTGAGCAAAATACCTCAAAATCCGGACCAACGATTGGAGCTCCGGAATTTAACAACGGTATTGGGTCAAATGAAAATCAAGACATAAAGACCTCAAAAACGCTCAGGACAGACTTAGACTATGAAGATATTAATTCATTGGCAAAGGGATCTTCTTTAACAACCAGAGAAGTAGTCCCGAGATTTACTAGCAGACCAGGAGATTTAGTTCTTCAGGGGTCTAATAATACACTTATTTGTCTAGGCGAAGATAGGCCTAGTTCATCTATAGCAAAACAAGGAAGTGTCAATTATAAACTTCCTGATAATCAAGAGTCTAACAAGGGAAGCAAGCCAGTAAAGAATTTACCTAGGCTAAAAAAATACCAGGGAAGTATTGACTTAGTCGCCGGAAGATCTGCGCTTGCAATTATAGATCCAGAACTTGATACAAATCTAAGACCTTCCGAGACTCCGACTATCACAGAAAAGAATTCTAGAGATTATGAGGAAGTAGAAAAACGGCCTTGGACTTTTACTGACAAGGATAAGCGTCAAGGTGCCAAAAAAGACGGAATCCCCTCTCAAAATATTCTAGAGGGAGATCCAAACTTCATTACAGATTTGTCCAGAGTCTATATTTCAATGAAGACTAACGGCGACGAAAACCTAGGATACATAGAACCCAGTTTACTTCCTAGGCTCGGAAACGATCCTACTTTCAATCCAGTCTCTGATTCGCCTTATATGATTGCCAAGTCTAAAGAAGTAAGAATTATCGCAAGTCATACTAGACAAGCAGACGGAAAATTTATAGAAGATACTGCAGAAGCAGGTAGTATTAGAATAATAAAAGAAGGGCAAGTAGACGAAAAAGGTCATCCAAAAACACAGGCTTCTATTTTAATGAACCCGGATGGAACTATGCTCATCGATAGTCCATCCATCGTAATCGGGTCTGGAAAGGAAGCAGGTAATGGTGAAGGCACCCAGGTCTATATTGGTAATAATGCGGAGGAACCCCTAGTTCTGGGAAATGAACTGAAATCTCGCCTTGATGAAATAATCGCAGTAATAGAGAAAATTCTAACGAAGCTTTCAACTCACACCCACCCAACAGGGGTAGGACCGTCAGGCCCGCCTCTCCCACCCGAATTCGCTGAATTTACTGCAAAAATTAAGAGCACTGATATTACACCTATTAAAAATAAGCTTGACCAGATCAAGAGTAAGATTGCGAAGACAAAATAATGCCTGCGATGTGGCCCAAATTTCAAGCAGATTATATTAAGGTGTTATCTGAGCAGAAAATTAAAAGCGAAGAAGACTTTGCTAATTCTCTTGTGGATTCGTATAAAGATGCCGTCAAAACTGCGGCTACAATTTTTCAAGCAATGCCTGTTGCTGGAACATTTAAAGATAAAATAATGAGAGATGCCTTTGTAGAGGCATTTAAAATGATGAAAGATGGTGATACCTCAATCGCCCCCTATACAAAAATGGCAACAGGAATAGTAGGATTTTGGACAGGTGTCCAGTTTCAAACAATGCCCCCGTTTCCACCCTCTGTCGGTCCTGCTCCTGTCCCAACACCAAATATTGTTGTTTTTCCTGGTGTTCCTCTGGGGTTAGATAGCCAATTACAGACGGCATTTAATATGGGAAAGAAATCACTAAGTGCAACAGATGCTGCAATGAAAATTGGACCTTTTTTAGTCTTGGCTTTTGTGACTCATTTAGCAACAATTACTGGGGTGTACACCGGTATGGTTCCTGCTGTACCAACACCAATTCCTACACCATTGCCGTGGGCAGTTTTAGTTTAGATAAAAATATGAAGTCGACTTCACCGCATCGACTAGATTTAAGATAAGGAGATTTAAGCCTTGGCTTCTCTTTCTAATATGATCCATTTTTGCTAACAGTGATATTTAGTTTTGACCACTTTTCCCGGAATTTATGATGGCACGTAGCTTTAAAAGCGTTGGAACTTTATCCACCAACAAAAAATATGAGGTAAAGACGCTACCAAAACCTATAGGATTTAAAACTCCCTTGAGGCTTGGAACTCTTAAAGAGGGCATATTCTCTATGCACTACACCCCCATAGACCAAATACAAGACAACTTAAAGAATTTGCTTTTGACTAATCACGGGGAAAGACTAGGATTTTATGATTTCGGAGCAGATCTTTTACCCTTGGTTTTTGAGTCAACTGCAGAAGTTGACATAGAAGAAGAAGCAATGGTAAGGATAAAGACCGCAGTTCAAAAATATTTACCTTTTATAGATCTACAAGAGTTTGAAAGTCAGTTCCAGTCACCTGAGGGAGATGGCCTATCTCGCTTAAAAGTCAGGTTAACTTATGATGTTCCTGCTCTTGAGGTAAAAACCAGATCTCTTTCCATTGAGATAGTCGGAGGGGCATAGTGGCAGATGATACTAAAAAGAAAGTTCTACCTGATAGGCAGCGATCCTATCTAAACAAAGATTTTGGATCTTTTCGGGGTGATCTTTTAGAATATGCGAGAACTTATTTCGCAGATAAAATACAAGATTTTTCAGAGGCTTCAGTTGGAGGTCTTCTTTTGGATTTAGCCGCATATGTTGGTGATGTTAACTCTTTTTACTTAGATCACCAATTTAAAGAACTCAATCCTGATACAGCAGTAGAAGAAGAAAACATTGAAAGAATGCTGAGAATGGCAGGGGTTGATATTGAAGGTGCTAGCCCAGCAGTTGCAACAGTAAAGTTTTTGATCGAAGTTCCCGCAGAAAGAAAAGGGTCAATCTATCAGCCGCAGTCTAGCGCACTACCTGTAATAAAGCAGGGTACGATAGCTTCGACAGGAGATATTAATTTTAACCTTACAGAAGATCTTGACTTTTCTAAGAAGGATAAAAATGGAAATTTAGTCGCCGGCGTAAAAGTTTTGACTACAGATACTGATGGTGCACCTAGAACATATACTCTTTCTTTAAATGGGCTTTGCGCATCAGGATTAGAAACAGAAGAAGTTTTTACCATACCTGACGTGCACATCCCGTTTAGAACAATCACTCTGTCAAATGAAGATGTAAATGTAATTCTTTCTATCTTCGACACCAATGGAAATGAATACTATGAAGTAGAGGCACTTGCACAAGACACAGTATTCGCATCCACAGTAAACCTATCTGATGATAATCTTATAGTAAAAGAGAATCTAGATCTTAGATTTGCAACTAGGCGGTTTGTATCAGAGGCTGATTTTCAAACAAAGGAGACGACGATAAGGTTTGGAAGCGGTAACGAAACTTCATCAGATTCAGATGCAATACCTGACCCGAGCAATCTTTCTCTTCCTCTTTATGGCAAGAAGTCATTTTCAAGGTTTGCAATCGACCCCGGCGCGCTTCTTAACACTTCTACCTTGGGAATATCCCCTAGGAATACAGCCTTAACAGTCCGGTATCGTTTTGGGGGCGGATTAGATCACAACGTGGGCGCAGAAACAATCGTAGGAATTCAAACACTTGCAATGGAGTTCGACGAGTCAGTATCGGCGGCGGTTGCAAGAGACATAAGGTCTTCCATAGAGTGCACAAATGAGTCACCTGCCACAGGAGGATCTAATGCACCGACAATTGACGAGCTTAGGTCAAAAATTGCACCTGCTAGAAATGCGCAATCCCGAATAGTGACAAAGCAAGATTTGCTAGCAAGAATCTATACTTTGCCGGCGCAATTCGGTCGCGTTTTTAGGGCCGGAATTAGACCTAATGAAAATAACCCTAATGCAAGTCAGCTCTTCGTGATAAGTCGCGACGACGGAGGCAATTTGATCATGTCTCCCGACACGCTTAAAAAGAATCTTGTCAAATACTTAAATGAGTTTAGGCTTATTTCTGATGCTATCGATATTTTAGATGCTCAAGTTCTTAATGTAGGAATTGATTTTCAAGTAGCTGTAGATCCAAATTTTAGTCAAGAAGTTGTTCTTCAAGATGTAATTGATAAAGTGTCTGTATATATGGATGTTGAAAACTTTCAAATAGACCAACCAATAATACTCTCAGATTTGGAAAACTTAGCTTTTAATACACCCGGAGTTTTATCTGTAGTAGGTTTAAGAATAAGGAATCTTAGCGGAGTATTTAAAAAGAGAAAATATTCCAACTCTACCTTCAATGTTTTATCCCAAACTAGAAAGGGTATTGTTTTCCCGCCCCCAGGAGGAATATTCGAATTAAAGTTTGATGACTTCGACATCAGAGGAACAGCCCTGTAGGATAAACCATGTATAGAATTTTAACTGCCTCTAAAGACACATATATTACCAACAAAATTATCAATAATGATTTTAGAGCTACTGATGCAAACGTAGGTCAGGCAGGAACGCTAGACCTATTCAAGCTTTTTGACGAGTCAGATATCTCAGGTGAGTCAGAATCTAAAGAGCTTACAAGAATTTTAATTAAGTTTGATCTTAATCCTCTGCGCCAGCTCACAGGATCAGTTTTGGACTATACTGATAATTCATTTAAGTGCAATATTAAAATGTTTGATGTGATGGGCGGCCAAACGCTTCCTAGCAATTTTAAATTAGCACTTTTTCCTCTTTCTAAGTCTTTTGACGAAGGAATAGGAAGGGATGTGGTTAAATTCCAAGATTTAGATGCAGCAAACTTTATCACATCAAGCGTGTCAGGTGATACTGCAATAGCCTGGAACATGACAGGTGCAAATGCACAGGGTCTTTTAGGCTCTTCAAATATCGATATTATTTCAAGCGGAAATCTTAGTGATGGAAATGGAATTGCAAATATCTGGAAGGAACAACTCTTTCCCAATGGAACAGAGGATCTAAGCATAGATGTTACAACCATTATTTCTGCTACCTTATCCAGCCAAATACCTGACTGTGGATTTAGAATATCTTTTTCTGGGACTCAAGAAACCGATAAAAAGACAAGGTTTGTAAAAAGATTTTCTTCCAGACATTCATCAAATAAGAATGTAACTCCTCGTCTTGAAGTAATGTATAATGATGCTATACAGGATCATCACGAATCTTTCTTTTTTGACTCAACAGGATCTATATTTCTAAACAATAAAATCAGAGGAAGACTAAAAAATATCGTCTCCGGAGCATCTCTCTCACAAATACAAGGAAATAATTCTCTTCTTGTGAAGGTTACAACAGGTTCTTATAACAAAATAATAACTGGGTCTCAATTTAGCAGATCCACTAATTTTGTAACCGGAGTATATTCAGCATCCTTTGCAATTTGGGGTGGAGATACATCGACGGTAAATACGGGAACATACGGCTCTGTGTCGCTATCGGACTATGTAAGAGATAGTGGATCCATAACATTCACTACTTTTTGGCAGTCTCTAGATGCATCTGTAGGATTCTTTACGGGATCTCTTACAATTAAAAAGCAAAACACTTCAGGATTTGACAATGTTGATCCTGTGCTTTCATGGAATATTTCTAATATGAGTCCCTCTTATAGAACAGGTAATAAAGTTCGAATGAGAGTAGTTGCCTTCGACAATTCAGAGCCTATTGTAGCCCATCGCGTCCCGATAGAAAGAAAAAGCAAAATATACACGTCAGCATTCTATAGAATTAGAGATGCTTACTCCCACGATGTGGTAATACCTTTTGAAATATCCAGGAATGCCACGCTCCTTTCGACTGATTCTGACGGGATGTATTTCGATATTTTCACAGATGATTTTCCGATAGGCAGGAGCTACATAGTTGATGTCCTGCTAAAAGACTCAGGTGTTGATAGAGTTTTTGAAAAAATAGGCGGAAGCTTCAGGATTGATCCGTAATGTCAAGTAAAAGATCGCTTACACAAGGCGCGCCCCCCGTTTTTACTTCTGATATAGTAAGAGCAGCTGACGGAAATACTAGGGTCCTATATAATCAAGATAAAGAAGCGCTAAAGTCTTCCGGAATCATAAAAAACACCGCATTCAGATACGATCAACCAGGAACAGGTCTTAGGTCAACACAGCAAATTTCTCTTGATTATGAGGGGTTAGAAAATCACGTATTTTTTAATTCTGCGGTGGCTTCTGTTAATGTCGCATTTGATAAGATCATCAATTTATATCCGTTCGATGGATCAGATGCTGAAAGAATAGAGTTTCTTGATGGTTTGACCGGATATGAAAAATACATCTTCGATAAATTTCCAACAAATAAAGGCTATCTTTTCTTTTCGGGATCCACCCATGGGGGTTCTCTTGAAGGATCACATATCAAGGTTGTTGATTTCGCAGGATCTACTTTTCCTACCCTTTCTAAGCGCGCCGACGGAGACAACATATTAGATCCGCTTAATAAGTCAATAACTTTTGAAATGGAGCTTTTTGTCCCCGCGATCGCAAATTCAAATCAAGTTCTACTCCAAAAATTATCTGGCACTACAAAAGGGATAACTTTGGGTCTTTCACAGTCATCTAGCACTTCTGCGTGCAATATTTTGTTTGCTATCACATCCGGATCTGAAGCCAGGCTACATACAAGCGCCTCTATAGTTAAGGGTAGGTTTAACCATATATGCGCAACATTCAACCGGAAGTCTGGGAATAATTTTTTAGAAATTTTTGTAAACACAGAGCGCCTTGCAACATCTTCTACATCTTACGGAATGGGCAATATTGATTTTCAAGTTTCGCCGTTAATGATTGGCAGCGGAACTACACACCGCCATATGGGCCCAAATTATACTACGCTCGATTTTACGCCAACGCAAACATTCTCAGGTGCACTCGATGAACTTAGGATTTTTCATTCAAATAGGACAAAAGAGACACAAAAGAAATTTAAAAATAAAAATATTTTTGCAACTGAAGACTTAAAGCTTTATTTTAAATTTAATGAGCCCACAGGAACGCTTGGTCAGAGAAGCAACATCGTTTTAGATAGTAGCGGAAACTCTCTTCACTCATTAGTGAGTAATTTTACCCATAATCTTAGAAATACTTCATCAATAGCTTCACCACTCAAAGATGAAAAAGACGAATTTAACCCTGTATTATTTCCGGGCTTTAATAGGGTTCATCTTCTAAACATGCGCCTATTAAACAGCGGAACATCTTATGATGAAGAAAACCCTAACTTAATTACAAAGCTTGTTCCGAAGCATTACTTTGAAGAAGGTAAAGCATTTTTTGGATTCGAAAACGAAGAAGGGACAATAACAGGATCTATTGGAGGAAGTAGTATTCCAGGATCTGCAGAGCTCGGGACTGAGCAAATTCTGTCCTCTTTTTTGTATGTATGGGCAAAGCTTTTCGATGAAATGAAAATATATACAGATCAGCTTTCTAAAGTTAAGACAGTAAGCTACGACAGAGAAGATTCAATAGCTGATCATCTTCTTCCTTCTCTTGTTGATCATTACGGCGTAACAATACCAAATTTCTTTTCAGATTCAGATCCTGCGCAATTTTACCAGGGAGAAGATCTTAAAGACATCGCAGGATATTCTTCTAAATCTTTGCAGTTCGTTAAAAATGAAATTACTAGAAGAATTTTAACTAATTTTAGAGATGCAATTAGGTCAAAAGGAACTTTACATGCTGTGAAGTCTCTTATTCGATCAATGGGAATTGATCCCGACTCCAATTTTAGAATAAGAGAATTTGGCGGGCCGACACAGAGAAAAATAAAGCAGTTTCGTAAGCGAAAAACAGAGACCAGTACACTTTTAACTTTTACGGGCTCACTTGCTTCTACAGTTGATAAGACAAGTGTAGATCTTCGAGGAATCAACCCGAAGATGCCATTTGTGCAGTCACCTTTTCTTTCGGGATCCCGTATTGAAGTAGGTAATCCGCTAAACAAGGGAGTAATGGTCAACAAGGGCACGCCCAACGGCGTGCACGGCATTTCAAATGCGTCATCTGACGGCCTATTCACGTCAGGATCGTGGACTTACGAAGGAATTTATAAGTTCGAAAATATTACGTCAACTGGATCTGTAGCTTCTCATCCAACTACTCAGAGCTTAGCAAGGCTTAACGTTTCAGGAGCGATCTCAAATGCTAATTCTTATGGCCTAATCTTTAATTTGCTTGCGGTAACGGGCTCGGAAAACACCGGAGTCCGCCTATTCGGAAGACCAAGTTTCGGGACAACTTCAACAACAATATATCCGGCACTCGATCTAGAGCTCTCTGGTGTTGATATTTTTGACGGGCAAAAGTGGAGCGTTTCCTTCGGGAGATCTAGAAACGATCTTACGGGATCTGTGGTGTCTTCTTCCTATTTCTTAAGATGCGCTAAGCAAGATAATGGAAGAATAGTTAATTATTATGCAACATCTTCTTTTTACCTGGAAGATCCAACAGGGTCATTTGGCAATGTTGTTTTGCAAACTTTGTCAAATAATTCATCGGGATCATTCTTTACTATCGGTTCCCAGTCTCTAGATCTTGGGGCTGGGTATTATCTTAATACAAGAAACGTTAAACCCTTAGCAAATCAAACAGACTTTACCGGCAAAGTAGGACATATACGATTCTGGTCAAAATCTCTAGAGGCTGAAGAGTGGAAAGAGCACGTTAGGAACTTTAAGTCTCTTGGAGTTTTCAATCCACTTGTTAATTTTAATTTTGAAACAAGTCCTACGGGATCTTTTGAAAGACTCAGAATAGATGCGTCTACAGACCAAGTTTTAACTTCAGCCTTGGCAGATGGAAGTCGAAAAATATTTGACTTCTCCCAAAATAATTTACACCTAACAGGAACTGGATTTGCTTCCGGATCTGGAATTATTTTTCCTGAGACTTTTTATTACAGTCATATATCTCCTAGATTTGATGAGGCAGAGACAGATGTAAAGGTTAGAGCTAGAGGTTATTCTCAAAAACAAAATGTAAAAGAATTTGATGTTGAATTTGCGCCAATCTATAAACTTCAGCCCTCTTTAGAGCCCACAGATGATCCCAGGTTTACAATAGATTTTTCAATCGCTGACGCTGTTGACGAAGATATAATTAATATTTTTGCCACACTTCAAGAAATAGAAAATGCTATCGGAGATCCAGAACTAATGTTTGCTCCTGATTACCCGGGCCTAACTAACTTAAGAGATGTGTACTTCAATAGATTGACACAAAAGATAAACAATAAAGAATTTTTTGAATTCTACAAGTGGTTCGATGGTGCAATAGGAAATATGATTGAGGATTTACTTCCCAAGAAAACGAGATTTCAAGGAATAAACTTTGTAATAGAGTCACATATTTTAGAGCGACCAAAATTTGAATACTTATTTAACGATCACTATCTCGGTGATAACAATAGAAGTGACCTTAAGGGTAAGATTTTATTGCAGCAGTTTGTTGCATCAATGAAAAAGTTTTAAGAGCCAACAATGATTTTTAAGCCCTTTACAGATAGATTTGGAAAATCCACGCAAATAAGCGGGACAACAAGAGCACTGTCTGTATACAGAGCTACAAAAAGAAATTTACCTGCCAGCTATAACCCGCACGCCTCGGGATATGTGTCTGGAAGTAGTAGTGGGTCAAATATTTCTTCTACAGATGCATATCGACAAGGCGTTAGTATTAACAACGCGTTTATTGCTCAAAAAAGAGCACTTCCCAGACTCTATTCAGGAAGAGAAGACAACGTAATTGAGTTTCACCAGTTTGGAGAAGATAGCAGCTTCCAAGACTTTACTCCATTTACAGATATGCCTACTCTAGGAACTGTAACTGTTTCCGGCAACACCGCTGATGGCGGACCGATATCTTTTATTAACGGATTAGGAACTTCAATATCATATCCTGTTGTAGGAGATAATCCTAGCTACAAAGACTTAGACTTAGAAGATGGTGTTATTGAACCTTTTGCAATCAGGTCGCCGGCAACATTTTCTTCTCTTGACCCGCGCCTAGAGCCTCATGATATTCGCGCATCACTGATGGATGGAAGCCAGGACGCTTATGGTCATACTACAATTATTTCTCGACTTATAAATCATAAGACAGGCTCGGGAATATCAGCTTTTTTCGATGCGCCTGAGCATTTTGGATTCGGTCTGACTGGTAGCATTCGTCTAGATGATCCAATATTTGAAGATACAAGAAAGATTGTGCCGTTCAATGATAATGGCTATCTAAATCGAGGAAATGATACAGCGATAGATCAAGAAAATTCTGATATCATTGGAAAGGTAGCAGCAATGAGCCCAGACACAGAAATTTTCCCACCCCCGAACACGAAGGTTGCAACGTCAGGTTTCGTATTCGACAATCCAGAGGGAACCGACTCCATAGCATTTGGGGGCAAGAGATACTATGCCTAAAGTAGTCCTGAAAACAGGGAAAAAATACGATCTTACAAAGGCATTCACGTCAACTAATGGCTATGATTATGCAAATCCTGGTAGCAGCCTGATTTTGTGGGCATTACCGGGGCAGTTCAATGCTGGGTTTGAGGACCTGGGGTCAGGAGATCATACCATATCTTTTGCCGGCATATACCGGCCAAATAGTGGCCCTCTGCAGGATTCGAAGCTTAATAATATCAGAACCGCTAACGAGTTCGTGCAGGTGAACCCAGCCGCCGGCGGCGGCGGCAAGGCCTCCTATGTCAGTGACGCAGATGACCTATCCTTTGGCGATGGCGCCACCGGGGATACCAGCTTTAGCATGAGCCTGTGGATAAAGTTAGAAGATTTGGCTGGAACCCCCACATATCTCATTACAAAGTACGCCTTTGGGGGATATGAATATTACATTTACTATCAAGCCGGCACCCTAGTTGCCAAGCTTTTCAAGGACGGTCATGCCACCCACTTCCTGGGATTTACTGCTTCCTCTGCAACCTTAGTAGCCGGCGAATGGTCACACATAGTTTTCACTTATAACGCGTCAGAGGGAACAACCACTGATAGGGGCGCATTTTACTTAAACGGAACGGCGCTTTCTGTTGCCGGCGCTGACGATAATTCTTACAACTACATGGCTCCCGGTACCGCGCCCCTCATGTTCGGAGCAATGAAATACTATAATGCCACCCAACTAGATCAGGATCACTATTGTTATGAGTACACGATCTGGTCAGGAAAGGTTCTCACTTCTACTGATGTTGCAGCTCTTTACGATGTCAAAAACGGGTTAAAGACAGGCTTCCTAAGTCAAGAGCAGCATAGAAGGTCGGGCCTGATATCACAGCTACCAAGAAACGTGCTTAACATTCGAGACTCTAAAACAGGTTCTTATCCTACTACTGCAAGGACCGGCGACACCCGCACTGGCGTCTACAATACTAAGTTTGACGATAGAAAGACCTTGATCTTTGGTGCCTCTTCTAATGTGACGTTCGGTAGTACCGCACTTTCAGGGTCTTACTATCAAAATGACCTCGTTGCTTCACCAAGCTCAGCGCCTACCCTGAAAGGTTCCGGTAAGATCGTGGCAGGAGTCTCTGACTCAAACATTCAGTTCACCAAGGGTGAAGATCTTAAGCCTTTTGTGGAAGAAAACTTATACGCTATCACTTCTGCTTCATTCAATGATCCGTTCTATACTACCGGAAGTGCACCTGCAGATGTCGGCTTAGGATTTACCTCGCCAGTTAGGTCTAAGACCAAAATTGAAATAGATCTCAATCCCGATGAATCCACAATGATCACTTTTTCAACAGGTACAGCACCGAACGCATCAGGCCTCGCCGCCGGCGTTAACTCTGGCATAGCTTACTATAATTTTGAGAGGAAGAGATACGAGATACACGGTGACTTAACGACGGGCTCCAACGTTGACTACTTTCAGAGTTCATCTGTAGTCATGACAGCTAGTTATCTCTCCTTTTGCCCATCATATCCTCATTCCAACGCGAAACTTCAGGACAACGCAGGGTTTCCCATATCAACAGCCGGATTCCCGTTCGATCAAAAGTTTAATCCCACAGGATCCCAGTTCTTTAATCTTTCGGGAACCATTCAGCAGCCCTTCCTAGTTGAGAAGATGGTGTACGAGTTTAGCGGTACAATGCCGTACATAAACACCAGCGTAAGCCGAGCTAACATCATCGACTTCTTCATCATGCGCGAAGCTGCCAAACCGATAAGCCCCCGCCGGCTAGATTTTAGATTTAATATGCTGAGAGGCAGCCTCCCGACCACCGACGCCGCAGGGCCTTTTATTTGCAACAGAGCCAGAGACATCGTAAGTGTCGCCCAGGTCTCCTTGTACAATAATCTCGCAGCGGCCGCAGGAATCAATGCCCTGGGTATAAGCAGGGATCTTAACATCCAGTTTAATAATATTGCCAGCATTCCCACTGGAAGTTTTGTTCTTTCCTCGTCGATCGATTCACCTCTGGTAAACAAGGGTATGGGCTTACTAGCCGTTCGAAATAAAGGCACCTTCGCCATGATGCGGGTTACAGGTTATCCTTTGGGCGGCCGCACTGGTACTTCTCTAGCAGGAGAGGGCATAATTGCTTCACCGAGGTCTTTGGTCAAGGGCGTAGCAGGTTTTGTTCCGAGCTCCTCAAACCCGGCGGTGACTTCTTCCTTCGTTTACAACGAAAGTCTTGTCTTGGATTTAGCGAGGTCCAACGCATCCCCTAGTCCTTACATTTTATTTCCCTCTGATAAGCTGATTTTCGGCTGGGCAAATCAGCAGCAGCCGACCTACAACAGCACTAGTGCCACCGAAGCAGAAATTGCAGGCTTCACCAGGACCGGCGCCCGCGCCAACGAAGACGGAAGGTTTACAGTCTCTCCCGGCAAGGGCAAGCTTACACTCTATGGCAGCCTTGTCAAAGAGGGCAAGGAGTTTCACTACGGTCTTAACCAGCCCCTGACATCTGACGCTATTCACGAGGATATTCAAGATACTACGTCACCCATGGGAGAGTCAAACTGCTTAGACCAGTACGACACGCAGTACGCGCCTCAACTGTCAGGAACATATGTTGACTACGTCATGACTGGCAGCCTCCAGAAGATGCTGAGCGCATCTAAGAACCCCGAAGCGAACGTTGGGGAGCTAAAGGACAGTCGAGGATTCCTGGGGCAAGGCAGTAAAGTCGCAGGGTCAGGAAGCTGCTTTAGGGGAGTTAATTTAATAGATGCAAATGAGAGATTCTATGACACCCTCCTTCCCAAACCTGATGACGCATTCAATGTAGACGGTGCACCCCCGGTCCAGTACAACGCGTTTAGGATAGGCGGCGCGCCCAGGACTAATAATCCAACTTATCTTATAGGTCACACCGTCGATGGCGCCTCTATTCTAAATAACACGGCCTGGAACTACTCCTTTCCATTTGAGCCCAAGTATGCAAAAGTGACCAGGGTTTTAGATCCTTTAATTGGTGTCACAATCAGTCAAGATCTTCAGGGTAACACCATATCTCCGCGACTAGTATCTGGGCGCGCCGCCGTGTTTTTCAATGGGACAATGCTAGCCTATGGGTCAACTCTCGGAGGGGTAAGAGAGACAGCTGCAGGTGCAGGAGTCACGGACCTTTTGCCTCGGCGCGAGTTTTCTATCGCTTTGTTCGGAGTAGGGTCAAACGTCAGTGGAACAGTTGGGGGAACTAGAGTCGTCGATACCATGCTCGCCAGCATAGTAGATCTAGTCCCCCGAGGGTGGAAATACGGTTTAAAAAATGCACTACCTGAGCATAGCAAAATTGTTATGCGAAGAGACACTTACGGTCAGTATCGAGACATGATGGAGCAGCGCAATGACACCAAGTTCTACAATCTGGGCAATCCTATTCCAGGCGCCGGAGAAAGACGCCGGGCTCCAGGTGTGGGCACGGCCGCAATTCAGGTCAGGTTCAAAAAGGTCATAAACAACGCGCAGGGCCTTAAGAGAGTGCCCACGACCGCAAATGAGACAACCCAGTGTTCTAACATGAGCATGGAGGCTACGTCATCCCTTCCCTTCTTTGATGGAAAGGCTCGAAATAGGTTCACCTACGCGACGCTAGATTCACAGAGCATCCTAGATATAACCGAATTACTTGATTCAGCTTAAGTAGGAGTTATACGGTGGCAGATAAGTTCACAAAGTTCCTAGTCGATCCCAAGACAAGTAGGCCTACCACGATCGTCGCCACGCAGGCTGCAATTTCCGACATGCGAGCAAATCAGGTTCGAGTGGGATCGAAGGCGATGCCCGGAACTGACACGCACTTTTTCGTCTCAGGGTCTATAGGCGGAAAAATAGCTACAACTCCTACGGGCGTATCCACTTTCGGTGGAGACGTATTTGTTTCTGGATCGCTGATTGCAAATACAGGACTAACAGGTTCTCTCACAAAGCTTCCTGGCGGACGATCTTACATATCTGCCGGGAGCAGCATTACCATTGTCACAGGATCAGATGGGCAAATCACCATCAACTCCACCGGGGCAGGCTCAGCTGGTGGCTGGACAACAGGCTCATCAAGCGTTCACCTCACAACAAATTCAGATAGTGTAGCTATTGGGACTACAGCTACTGATGGTAAAGTCAGAATATACAGTAGCCTCAACCCGATCACAGGCACTACAGACCCATCGGCATTCCACCTCTACATCCAGCAATCGAGCACCACAAATGGAAAATCCGCTGGCATCGCTTTCGGAACTACTAACGATAACGTAGGCTCTGCCATCATCTATCAAGATAGTGGATCGAATGCCACCGGCGACCTCGCGTTCTTTACCAAAGAGTCCACCACCACCCGGGCCCAACCAAATGAAGCCATGAGGATAAAGGCGAGCGGTAAGATTGGGATCGGGACATATGTTCCGGCAGCTAAGCTTGAGGTAGAAGTTGCAGATGCTGATAACGTGGCTGGTATCTTGGTCGACAGTGATGAGACGGGTAGTCACTACGCGCTCGAGGTTGATGCAGAATCCACTTCTAACCCAGCTGCCTATATTCATGGGTACGGAACCCTTCTCGAACAGGATATTACATCTGGTTATGGTTTAAAGGTTACGCGGGACTTAGCTGAGGGAGGATCTAACCCGCTTGCAATCATTCATGACGATAATACAAACAATACCCAGACAGCTTTGCAGGTAAGACAAGACGGCGGTGGAGATCTAGTTAATTTTTTAACAGGCTCTACCGAAGTAATAACTATCGACAACAAGGGGCAGCTAGGGGTGGGAACGCCTTCTCCTAATGAGAAGGTTACAGTTGAAGGTGCAATATCTCTTGATGAGGTCGCCGCCGCTCCTTCGGCAACTTCTGGATACGGAAAGATCTATGTTAAAAATTCTGATAGCAAGCTTTATTTTAAAAATGATAGCGGATCTGAGTTTGACTTAACAGTTGGGGCATCTGGCGCGCCAGCTGATGCCCAGTATGTGACCCTTGCAACCAATGGAACCTTGACCAATGAAAGAGTTTTATCAGGAAGCTCGGGAATTACAATTACTGATGCCGGAGCCGGCAATAATGTTACACTTTCTGTTGATGCAAATACTAGCGATTTTGATTTTCTTTTAGGCGTTCTTAACCTTGAGGATTCTGTCGTAAAGTCAGCACCAACTGATAGTGGAACTGCAACACCCACCGGTCATGCTATTACAATTTCAGGGGGTGAGGGAATAGACACCTCAGCTTCTGGTGCCACAATCACAATTGAAGGCGAAGATGCATCGTCGTCCAACAAGGGCATCGCGTCATTTAGTATAGCCGACTTTACAGTCTCATCAGGTCAGGTTTCTCTTGACGATAATATTGTAAAGCAAGGCGTAACCGATTCGGGAACGACGACGGCCACATCCCACGCTTTAACGTTCACTGGCGGCACCGGAATCGACACCTCCGGTGCCGGAAGCACAGTAACTTATGCCATTGATGATTCAGTTGTCGCTACGATCTCAGGTTCTACGTTCACCGGCGGAGTGAGAATAGCGGATAACATCACAGTCACTGGAACAGGATCTTTTGAGACAGGTATCTCAGGATCACTCACTCGGTTAATAGATGGAACTTCCTACCTCGCCGCAGGCCAAAATATCACCATAACCTCCGCGTCAAATGGTCAGGTCACCATCGCCTCAACAGCTTCGGGAGGCTCTGGTGATGCAAGTGCTACATACCTGGTTCTTACAGCAACTGGATCACTGAGCGCAGAGAGAGTCTTTACTGACGGGACAGGTATCACGTCGACTGACGCCGGCGCAGGCGGGGCTTTCACAGTAGCGATCAATGACTCTGTAGTTGCAACAGTGAGCGGAACCCAGTTTACAGGTCCTGTGGGAATTACCCCAAACTTAAATGTCACCGGCTCTGTATACGCCGATGGAAACGTGCATGTAGGAGGATACGTAACTTCCTCGCTAGGTTTCTCCGGCTCTCTGACAAGACTCGCAGGCGGAACTTCCTACCTCATCGCCGGAAGTAACATCACTATAACTTCCGCCTCCAACGGAGCAGTTACGATTGCAGGAACCGCCGGCGATATCACCGGTGTTACTGCAGGCACAGGTTTGAGCGGTGGTGGTTCATCTGGTAATGTCACACTAGCGATTGATGATTCTGTAGTTGCAACAGTCAGTGGAACTCAGTTTACGGGCCCAGTCGGGATTACTCCAAACTTAAATGTCACTGGCTCTGCATACGTTGATGGAAATGTTCACGTAGGAGGATACGTAACCGCCTCGCTAGGTTTCTCCGGTTCCTTGACCCGACTCACTGACGGTTCGTCATATCTCGCGGCTGGACAAAACATCGAAATAACCTCCGCTTCAAATGGTCAGGTTACCATTGCTTCAACAGCTTCAGGAGGCTCTGGCGACGCAAATGCTGCCTACTTGGTTCTTACAGCAACTGGATCACTGAGCGCAGAGCGTGTCTTCACTGATGGGGCGGGTATCACGTCGACTGACGCCGGCGCAGGCGGGGCTTTCACAGTAGCGATCGACGATTCTGTAGTTGCAACAGTCAGCGGGACGTCATTTACCGGCGGGGTAAAGATATCTGATAACCTCAGGGTTACGGGTACAGGCTCTTTTGATACAGGGCTCTCCGGTTCATTAACGCGCCTCACAGATGGATCTTCCTACCTCGTAGCCGGAAGCAACATCACT
>Ga0098044_1000405_pt1 | contig 22800 bp, 36 predicted proteins | sample 10_taG_FD_75053 | JGI IMG/M metagenome (GOLD analysis project Ga0098044, IMG submission 75053) | Marine viral communities from the Subarctic Pacific Ocean - 10_ETSP_OMZ_AT15264 metaG | ecosystem: Environmental > Aquatic > Marine > Oceanic | place: Pacific Ocean | collected 2015-01-16 | reverse complement strand
TGAATCACCATATATAATGTGTCCACGGTCTAAGCCTGCCATCTTAGCTAATGTTATTTGGTCATCGGCTATATGTGCTGTATCAATACTTCCATCTGCATAATGCTCTGAATCAATTGCATCATCGGCTATGTGTTCGTTGTCTATAGAACCATTTACATAATGAACACTGTCGATGCCATCCTCTAAGAGAGTTTTTATTTCCGTAGCACTCTGGTCTGCTGTAGCACCATCCTCCACGTTGAGAATTGTCCTGACATCACCAGCACTCAGCACCTCCACGTTGCCAGTGCTGGCCGTAGTCCTGCCCAAGAAGCTGTCAGTAGCCATTTGGGCCATCATCGCCAGAGTGACTTTATTCGCCCCGATAGTTGTAGCACCATCGTTCACGCTGGTTACATCGCCGCTATGGTGCGGATGCGTGTACCCTGTATCAGCAGCCCACTCAAGGGTGTTGCCTGACGATGGAACCTTTAGCACATATCCAGCCGTAGATGTTCCCTGCGGCAAGCCGTAAGTCCACACCTTCCACTTCTGGTCATCAGCGTGTGTGTCATCATCCGTGAAAGTGAGAACCTGCCCGTTAACATTGGGAGTCTCACTCTTGATTGTCTTACTCCGCAACTGGATGGCATTGAATGTAGCCGTGTCATAGCCCTGAGTTGCAGCCGTACCCAAGCCAAGGTTAGTCCGGGCAGTGGCAGCGTTGTTCAGGTCAGACAGGTTGTTGACAATCGCTAGGTAGGGGTGAGTGTGGGTGTCTGACTTCAGGGCCAGTTGGTCGAAAATCTTGTCTGCACTCCAAAGAGTCGTGGTAGCACCATCACCCAGAGAGTCATTGATAACCCTATGCTCCCCAGCCGCATAGTTCGCCAAGCTGTCATGGTCGATGACTGTCTGGTCTACATCTATGTCTACCTTACTGTTGCTTGTATCATCCGTAATTGTTACCTTGGTGCTTCCAGCATTCAGCTTCTTAAACTCCAAGTCCAAGCTGGTCTTCTGCTTGAATATACCTACCCCGGCAGTCCCGACATTACTAGCCGTGTTGGATTCGCCATCATCATTGTCGTCAACATACTTCTTGGTGGTGGGGTGGTAGTTCTCCGTTGGCGTATAAGACGTTGTATTCGCCACGTTGAGGTAAGCAGCATCGTGAAGATGGTTGCCAGTAGCTACATCCCCGGAACCTGTTCCCGTATCCTTGGTCGCAGAGTCTCCAAGCCCCAGAGTTGTGCGCTGTGCAGAAGCAGATGCGTCATCCAGCAATGCAAGCCCAGCAGCAGTCAGGTCAAATGTGGCTGCCGTGGTTCCAGCATTAAAATAGATTCCCTTGTCAGCAGCCTGAGTCAGCCCAGCCAAGTCAGCCAGAATATCATTCTGGGCCTGAACATCCTCGCCAATCTCTACGCCGAGGTTCTCCCTAGCCGTGGCTGCATTATTCAGGTCTGACAGGTTGGAAGCTATCTTTAGCTGGGCATCATTGCTTACGTTCGAAAGGCCCACCTGAGTCTTAGTGACGGTATGCGGGTTGGATGTGCTGGCAAGGTGGGTGTCAATTGCTGAGTGTGCGTTTGTTCCAATGCCAGTAAGGGAGCTATGGGCCAGATTAGAAATCGTGTTGCTCCCGCCCGTGATGTCTATTGTCTTGTTGGTAAGCGTTTGGGTTGCAGACGTTCCGACAATGTCCCCCGATGGCTTGGTAACAGACTCAACCGTACCGTCAGGACTGTCCAGTACAGCAAGAAGTCCAGCATCCAATGCGCTTAACGCCTGCTCACTGGTTAGCTGACCATCAGGTTGCTGAACTAGGAACTTTGCCTGAGGGAACTTTCTTGATGATTGGCTCATATCATTACCACAGTAAACCAGCAGTCAGCACTGCCGATAGTCAGGGTTGTGTTAGTGGTTGAGTTGGCAACGTAAAGCCCGTTAGAGAAACGCATCCCCCTAACCGGAACCTCCATGAAGAAATTGTCAGACCCACTGATGAATATGGGGTGAATGGATGGTGAAGTCCCGTCGCTGACTGCTGTTGTGCTGTCGAACAGCATCACATACTGGTCTGAGCCTTTGTTGTGACCGTACAATCCAAGAAGTACACCACCGAGAGGCTTAACGAGAAGGTCATTATCCCATGTGCTATTTGAATGTCTCTGTCCGACATTCTTTACAAATCTGGTAGATAGAGACATATGTTAATCCCCCCATGCAGCCTTGATTTGTTTAGGGGTGTAGGATGACTGCCACCTACTACCATTCTTGCACTCGTGATTGTAGTACCCCTTGATTATATTTGACTTCAGGTCAGACGGAGATACGGCTCCATTTGCAACGAATATTGACTGGGGAGCTGTGACTCTCTCAAACCCATCAGGAGCATTGTCCCTCTCCTTAACTGACCTAAGAGCCTCAACTACCTGACCTTTGTTATTCCTGTACACATAAATTGGCATAATAGTAATAGGGTAGGGGCCGAAGCCCCCACCCATTTTATAGCACACCTTTAGGCGTATTCAGAACGACTACGATGGACAATGAACCAGTTAGAGTTCAGAACCTTGGCAGTCCAGTACACCTTCCAGCCAACCGTAACGAGTTGATTTAGCGGGTCGCTCTTATCAGGGCCATCCGTAATCAACACCTGCGGAGATTTCGGTGAATCGCCAGCAAGTTGCGGCACCCCAAATGCATCTCCACCAAGGAAGATGCTAGAGAACACAACTCCATCGGAAGCGTAAACTCCCTTGGCATCCGAGTCCTCGCGGAACGGATTCGTGTCTTCCACGAAGCGAGTCCCGTGAAGGCTTCCCACTTCACCCTTATAGAGTGGTTGCACATCGCTGTACTTGTGGGCTTCCAGCCAGTCAGTGTCATTCATCAAGTCGCGGGTCACTTGAGGGGCAGCAATGCAAACATACTTGCCGCCAATCTGTGGCGCACGGTTGATTTTGAGGTTGGTTGTTCCGTCGAGCGAATCCACAGCAGTGAATTTGCCCTGAGCCGCAGTAAGGCTGTTCATCTCAGCCATAGTTGTTGCAGTGCCAGAGTACCGCTTTGTGCGGCTGTCAGACTCATCCGTGTCGCCCTTGTTGACAAGTTCGTCGCGGATGATGGTATCCATATGCAATGCTGCATCCTCACCATTAGTCTTCGAAGCCTGAGACATCATGTTCAGGAGCGAAGTATTGTTGAGGATATCAGTCATTCCAATGACCTGACCGTACTGGACTAGCGTGGCATCCACGTACTCAAGCGTGAGTTCGCGGTACTTGCTTGCTGCCATTGCGGTTCCTTCAGTAAGGGTTTGGATACCCGTGGAACCGTCAAGCGTTGCGTCTGGCTCACCAAATCGGAAGAACCGAATTGATTTAGCCCCGGTGTTCTTCGGAAAGGGAGCTGTGTTAGCAAACTCGGCCTTCCGAATTGATTGAACTGCATAGTCTAGCAGTTTCTTGCTGAAGTACGTCTGGTACTGGTCAGCGATTGATGATGGATTAGTTGAGCTGGTTACAGCCATTATACACTCTCCTCTCTAGGAGGAACGTGCATCCGCTGCTGCTGCCATTGTTTGTAATCGCTCAAACTGTTCGGTATCCGAAAGTTCATTAAAGCTCTTATCCCCAGATGGCCCGTCAGACGGTGCAGACCCTCCTATCGATAGTTTCGATTTTAGATTGCCGTTCTCTGATTCGAGCTCAGCAATCCGTTCCTGAAGACTTGAACTTGCCTGTGCCTTGCCACGCATACTAACGATGTCAACTGCGTCCGAAATGCCGCGTGAGTAAGTCGCAAGCACTGGCTTCTCAATGATTAGCCTTTGCACCTGCTGATACAACTCACTGCTCTGGTCTTCGAGTTCCGGGTGAGCCTTCGCGGATTCGTTGAAGTTATTCTTCCACGCAACCTTAAAGCTCTCATCCACATCGTCGGAAAATTCCTTCTCGGCTTGGCCTCTGACTTCGGAAGCCCTTTTCTCGGCCTCCTTCGCCATCTCCAAGTCACCATCTTGGGTGAAACTTTCCGCCGCATTCTCGTAGTCCTTAGCAGACATCCCGCGCTCGTCTAGGAACCTTTCCTGCGGGGAAGCTTCATTTAGCTTCCTTCGCATGGCTTCAAGTTCCTCGCGTTCCTCGCGCATGGACTCCTTTTCCGAATTGATTTTACGCCAAGCCTTATTGGCTCGGCTCAAATCCTTATCGGACTTGTCCAAGACTTCACCGCTTTTCAAAGAACTGTCCGATTCCGGTTCCTTTGCAGGCTCCGAAACTGGTGGAGATTCCGCTATTGGAGGAGCTTCTTTTGGCTCCGATGTCGGCTCAGGTTCAACCCTTGCTTCTACCGGGGGCGGTTCGGGTGCAGGGAAATCTTCCACTGCATCTTGTTCCGCAGCCATCTTCTGAAGCTGCTCCAGCGTAATATCCTGTTCTTCTGGCATTCTTTAGTGCATTTTCTCAACCTGCATCGCACAATTCTGCAAGCTGTAGCTGTACCTGTTAGTTCACTCAACGCCGATACAAATCGTCGAATGTATGAGAGCCATTGTTTTCAGGGAAGTCTAGCTCGCTCTCTTCGTCCAGCTCCCTGTGTAAGCTGCTGTCTGCAAGCGATTCGATTGCAGATATAGCACCTCTAAAACCATTAGCAAATCCTGCCTCAAACTCAAGGTTTTTCTTCTTGGACACACAATCAGAGTTTGTGCGTAAAGTCATATTCAGGAGTATTCTGCCGAGCTTCCTGCCAGACCTAGAGTTAAGATACGCCTCCAGTGAGCGAGAATCCTCCACCTCCCACTTGGGTTCATCCACCCAAGGCATATGCTTAATGAACGAGAATAAGGCTCTTAGCTTTCTAAACATATCTTACTTCCTTTACATATATTAGCCTTGGCGAGCATCGGTTGCAAGTTGCTAAAATGAAAGCAAGTCCGCAGCTCTGCTGGATTTCCCACATCAAACGCTGATATGGGTATCTTGTGGTCTACGTGCCACACCTTTCCGTAGTTATCCCAAGTCATTCCCTTACTGAATTGCACCTCAAGGTGCTTCCTTAAATGCTCCGCAGGGCATCCAAGAAGGTCAACTATATGGCCCTTCTTGACCCCCTTCCCGCTGACAATTGCCGTCAGCCTGCTCCTTAGGTTCCGTATCATTCTGGCCTTGGTGTTGGTTCGCATCCGCTCCCTGACCCTGCCATTTATCTTTTCCTTGAAGAGTTGATAGTAAACCCTGTGATGCTCTAGTACCCGTTCTCGATTTTCTTCATAATACTTCTTGCTTTTGTTTATCAGCCGTTCCCGATTCTCCTCGTAGTAGGCTTTTCGGTAAGCCTTTATCTCTTCCTTATGCTTCCTTCTATACTCCCGCTGGTACTTGGCCCGTATCCCCTTGTCCTTGTGCGGCATTCGCTCCTTCCTGTCCGCCCTGAAGCAGACCTGAAGCAGCCTGAGCAATTGCTTTCCTTAATTGCTTGGCTGCGCTGGCATCCACCTGCTCGTAAGCAGACAGTAGCTCGTTTAGCCTCTGCACTATTAAAGCGGATGTTCGTTCATCTATGGGTGTGCCATCCTGCATCTTCTGCTGCACATACTGTATAAGAACCCCGACCCTTGTTGGGTAATCTTCGCCGCCCTTAACTGGCACCGGGAACCCAGCCTCTATAATGGAAATGTTGTTGGCCTCTTCAAGCTGCTCGTTCATTTGCTTGATTCCAGAGTCCATGAACATTCGTTTCACGAGGCTTGGGTCATCAAGCTCAAGGATTGAACGGTCAAGTTCTGCCTGATTAATGTGTGGGGAACCAGTAAACAACTGCTTGCGAGTCATCGCTTGCTGGAGCTTCCTCATCCTGTTCTGGCTGTCAGGCCCACCCTTCGGCTCAATCACGTAATCCCCTGTGAACGCATCGGCATTCACCTCATAGGCATCATCCATGTAACGGAACATCAAGTCCTTCGACTTATACTGTAGAAATAATCCCCACGCCTGACGGTATAGCCCCCCAAGCGACATTCTGAAAATCTTCGCCCTCAGGTCATTAGTCTCGGCCATTAGCCCAGTGATGGCATTCACCTCAGTTGCGGTTCGTCTGTCGCCTCCCTGCCCGTACAACTGGTTGGAGCCGAAGTCTGGCATCCCAATCCTCTGCTCCGCAATCAGACGGGTCGCATTTATCTCGGTGTCAAAGCTTATGGGCGGCTGGGGTTGAGGGACGGGGGCAACCCCGATTGGAAGTATCTGGGCAGGGGCCATCCTGATGTTGGCTGCGTTGGGTATCTCCCTTTCCGCCCTGAACAGTGGGCGGTTATAAAGTGTCATCGCATCGTGCTTATCGTTCCATAACTTACAAAGCGATGCCTCATGCGGTGCAGTAATCTCGCATACCCCGCGAGGGCTGTACCACCCCTTATCCTTAACCTCGTAAGAGAAGTCTACGAACGGGAATAGCTTGTGGTTGTAGGGCATCCCCATCTGGGGGCGTAAGTCCATGTCGGGAACCTCCGGGCAAAAAGTGCTTATTGTTATATCCTTGCCGTCTCTCTCGTAAACCTCCCAGACAATAATCTTATTCTCGTCTGAGTGATACGTAATCCCCTCACGGCGGTAAACCTTCTGCTCCTTCTCATCCGAGTTTGCTGCCTTGGACTTCCTGCCCACAAGCTCAATAAGAATCTCCTCATTGAAGAACGGGCTGTTCTTGAATGAGTCCTTGGTGTACTGCATGACCTGAACAATCCTATCTGCATCCTGTAGCTTCTTGGTGCTATTTGGAACCAGAAGCATCAGGGGGTCGATTGAGTCAAACTGAACAGACTTCTTCTTCTCATCCCAGTAGACCTTCATAACCGACCTTCCTGACATCAGCCCGTGGTCAACCCAACTCAATGCTTCATCTAGGAAGTTGGTATGCTCCTTCATGTGGTAGTCGAACCACTGTTCAGCCATTACGGTCAGGCCGCTGTCCTGCTGTCGCATCGGAACAAATGACGAAAGCACATCCATGCCTGAAATCTGCATGAAGTAGAATGGCTTCAGACGCTCAATGATTGAGTCCGCCAATGGGAAGTGAAGGTCGCTGGCGTTCGGCCACGGCTTCGACTTCCTTCGCAGGCCATGATGTCGCATCTCGTACCAGATGCTCTGCCTGTGCTCCCATCGAGTCCTGTCCTTAATGTCCGTAGAAATCTTGTCTATCAGTTCCAGTCTGTCACTGTTCATCAGATGTCCTTATTGTATATTCCAAGTCGTTAATGACATGAAGTGCCTCCCTTGCCCAACGCTTAACCTCATTGCCTGATTCCTTAACATCAGTAAATTCAGGCATCTCCATTAGACGCTTTACATTTCCTTCAGGCAGGCGGGTAATCGGAAGCGGGTCTATGCTTCGGCAGCTAGTCACCGTCAAGCTCGCCATCAATAATATCAGAAGTTTTCTCATGCAAGTCTGCTGCACTCTGTTCCTTCTTCTCTTTCTTGGTCGCCGCCCTATTCTGTAGCCACCACAGCAATACGGCGGCACCACTCGCAATCAAACCTATAATTGATTCCACCATAATTACAACCTAAAAGGTGTCGAGCTTTGTTTCAAGTCCCGCCAGAGACTAACGGAAGTCCGAGGCTCTCCCTCGACACCATACGCTCCACACCTCAAAACCTCACACTTTCTACATTTTCCTCACGCAAGAGTACAGTAGAGTAAATCAGACTAGAATAGATTATTTCTCCCTGAATCCAAATCTCCATAGCAGGCCAGCAATGTTAGTTGCAGCGGTGTCCACCCATTCCTCTGTGGCATTCGGGTCTTCCGCGTGCAGTGACTCATGTATGATAACATCCAGCTTCCTCCTGCCCTTGAGCTTAGGTGAAATAGTAATGCTTCTTTCTGCTTTCTCATCGCAGTCGGAGTCTGGAAAAGTGCAAAGTCCTTCTATCTCATCCTTGTAAATCCTATATGTCCCAGTGCTGAACTTATGCGTCATCCTACTCCCCCAAGTAAACAAGCACCCAAGCTTCGCCATCCCCGTCAAAGTCATTCATACGAGCCGCATCCTGCAACTCGTCGTATTTACCCTCAAAGATGTTGGCCCTCTCCCTGTAGTAGTAGCTAGTAAGAAACAGGCACCCCAATAGGGAAGCTACAAATGCCCTTATTACCGAATCCTTCATCGCACCTAAACATAGTCTAGTATCCCTCTGTGTGCTTACCCAGCGTTCATGCCGGGAATCCCCCAGTCTGAGCCGCTTTGTTCTTCCATAAGTTCAAAGATACCCTGCCTCTGCTGAATGTCCACCCTATTCCCCGTGCCTCCACAGGTTATACATCCAACCACGGCATCCCCACGGTCAGGAGAGTCCAGTCCCTTCGACTTCATATCCTGCTTGCTCTCCAAAATCAGCTTCCCCTTGCTATTCGTCTTTCCCATCCTAGTCGTCAACTGTTCCACCATCACATCATCCTCAGGCAGGATAACCTCACACTTCTCTATCTTCCTAGCTGCCGTGTACCACATCTCAGACCCACGGTTTCCGTAGTGCCTGTCATCATACGCCCTCTCCCCGTTGTTCACCCTGTTAATCTGCCACCCGGACTCCGAGAGGGCATCACACATCGGTATCCCCAAGCCCCCGGCATCCCCCCATATGTTCTCAGGATTCAATCCGTACTTCTGGAACTCCATAATGAACCGACCTACACCAGCCATAGTATCCCTATCCTTCCAGCACACCAGCGGTAGTACCTTGTTGCCTTCCCTGACAGCTAATACGTTCTCATCGCCTCCAGCCGCGAAGTCACAGAACGCAACCTTCCCGGCTTTCCTCTCCATCGGCGGGTTCTGGAAGCAATTCTGCAATACGTTGTAATTTATCACCAAGTTCTCCGACCCCAAGTCCATGAACTCCCCGAATATCATGGAACGCACCAACGGATGCTCCTGCCCCCACTTCTCAAACTGCTCCTCTATCCAACTCTGCGGAATATGCGGACAATCATACGAAGTCACGCTATGAGTCTTCCATAAATGCGCCTCCTTGGTAAACGCCCTGTAAAACGCACCCTGCGGCCCACCGGGACTGCTCATAACCAAGAGCCTGCTGGGCTGGCACCGCTCAATAGCCTCGTATACAGGGTCGCCAACAGTCTTAGCCTCATCAACAATCATCAAAAGGTTCTCTGACGGCCCTTGCCTGTGCCAACCCTCAAACTTACCGGGGTCGCTCGTACTGAAACCAATCGCCCGACTCCCATTCTGATACTCAATCTGGCTCGCCGTGACTCTCCACCCCTCCCCTAACTGCCCCGCATACTTCCTGAGGCTCGGCCAGAGCTGGTCTTCCACCTGACGCCAAACCCCAGCCGTTGTAACCACTAGGCTTCCGGGGAACCTTAGCATATGCCACAGAACGGCACTTGCTGCGACGAGAGATGTCTTTCCTGAGCCGTTTGCAGCCTTCATGGCTACTCGGCTATCCTTGAAATTCAAATCGCTTAGAACGCGAACCTGCCACTCATACGGCTTCATGCCCAAAAACAGCTCGGGGAAGTTCTCTAGACGCATAGCGCGGTTCATAACCTCGCCCTTCGTCATCTTCTTCTTCTTAGGAGCTACTGTTCTCTGTATTTCAGCCGCTGTTTCCTTGGAAATCTTAGCGGATTTGAGGGGTTTCTTTAGCTTGAGGGCCATAAAAGTAGTGCCGATTTTGCGAGGTGGTATGATTAAGAGGGGGACGCCCCTTGGGGGGGGGCTACCCCACCCTTAAATCCTCCTTGCCCTGTGCCAACGCTGCCAAGAGTGCGGGGCTGACGGTGGTTGATTCTACTTTCGCGTCCACCTCACGCTTGTCGGTCTTATTCCAATGACCGTATCGACGTTCGAGAAGAGCGATGGCAATTTTCCCATCCCGTTGCGCGTGGCGTGTGGCGTGCGCGAGTAGAGTGTGTTCGTGATGAGCCACAGATTCATCAACGGCCATTCGAAGGCTCGGGTATTTACGCATCCAACCCTCAAGCGTCGGCAATGGAATCCGCATGAATTTGGAGGCGGATGCGATTGTGAGGCCATCGCGCAGCAATCCCGTGAGCGTCTCCAATTGCGCGTCATCCAGTGGTGGTTTCCGTAGTTTTGTGGCCATGATGTACGTCCAAAAGTTGAGGATTATTTCTTACGTATATTAGTGTGATGAGTAATACATTGCAAGATACAATGGGTGCCCTATTAAGCGGCACAAAATCAACCATCACGCGTCGCAAGCGCAATAACGCTGCCGCCAAGACTTGCAAGGGCTATGTTGCCCCCAAGTCAACGGCGAAGCCTAAGCGCAAATCGAAGCCCAAGTCAACGGCTGAAAAGAAACCAAAAGAGAAGCCGTTGTCCGGTCAGGCTTTGTGGGACAAAATGAAGGAGTCGCATCATGCTTGGAAGCTTGAAGGCCGCAGGTTCGTTCCAGACCGTGGTTAAATCCTCAACATCATCCGCCCCAAGCGGGCGGGTGTTTTGAGTGTTTAATTAACACTTTAGCCTGTTTTATGAAACAGGAATAATTTCCCTCCCCCCTCCGGAATACGGAGAAGGGAGCGAAGACGCGAGTCTGTCATTAGGCAGCGCGCCGCCGATACACTGGGATGGCGTTAGAAGCGGTTGGGTTCCCGCCCCATTTGCACTTAAATAGGGATAATACTACATAATACCGTCAAGGGTAGACGTTAAAATCCAGCCCAAACCTGAGAAGGGCGAAGGGCTTCGCGGTGGTCTGTCTGTCGCTAGGGACAGCAGATGGAGAAAGCAGCGACTCCGGGGTTTGGTTTCCCCTACGCAATAACGCACGAGTCCTAGCGTAATTCTAACACCACTCCTGATTAGGAGTGTCTGGCGGGGTAAGTCCTGATGATACGAAAGTTAGGGATTTGCAGCCGCCGGAGCCATTGAGTGCTTCCACGTTGGGAGCATTCTGTGGCGCATCTTGCGCCATCCCAGCCAATTGCTGGGAAAGTTCGGACAAAAAGGAAACCTATGATAGTAAAAACGAGTAAAGACGCCATTGTTGGCCTGTCAACAGACTGCAATGTGGAAGTAATCACAAAGCGGACTGATGATGTAACCAAGAGCGAATCCTACACTCCTCAACTCACCATTGAGCATGAGGATGTAGAAAAGTTCGGCAAGCATTACCCTAAGGTGAGTGACAAGCTGTTGAAAGAGTTCAATAAGCACGTTCACTCGGGTACGCCAAAGAAGGTGACGTTGTACTTCGGGGAAGTAAACCTGAAGCATCGTCAGACTCATCCTGCACTCGAAGGCCCACACAAGGGCAAGTGTGCTGAGTGGAAGATGGTCGACAAGGTTGGGAAGAATCCTGACGGCACGACCTATGGCTACCAGTCGCCGGAATGGGTAGGCGGCGAGCCTAAGTACTCATCGGCCACTCTTGGTCAGTTGAAGGACTTTGCAACCAGAGTCCTGCAACATAACAAGGGCGGAATCCCGATGAAGGACGTAACCAAGGCAGTTAATGATAACGGTTACGTCATTGATGAGCTGGTCTTGGCGGAAGGCAACGTCAAGATGGCTGGTCATCGTTGCAAGGCGATTGCCAAGGCTAAGGCGAAGGCAGAGAAGCAAGAGCAAGATGTAAAATCTGGTGAAGCAGCCAAGAAGAATCTTGAGAAGGATTCTGAATTGGTTGGAGCAGCCAGCTAGTACAACCAGTAGATACAGCATGAGGGGGCGGGTAACAACTCGCCTCCTCTTCTGTATCCACAAATCGGATACACTTGGAACCCTAAAAACGGGAAATACATGAAAAAGAAAGAAAGTAGCAAAAAGACTGAGGTAGCACAGGAGTGCCAGCAATGTGATGAACTCGCACAAATGTGTTATGAAATACAACGTGCTGACTTCATACGCGGCATTCAGTGTGGCGTGGTTGCGCTTGCGATTGCGTTCATTGTCATATGTTGGGTACTGGGAGAGGTGACGGGATACAGCCTTGCTGTTATCTCTGCACCCTAAAGCCTTACCTTAGGTGAGGTAGCCCATCCACGGGTTAACGTGGGTGGGCTATTTTTGTGCCTATATCCCATTCTTAGGATTCCAAGAGAAAAACAACCAAGGAAAGGAGAAAGGAATGAGTATGAAGCTTAAATTAGAGCTTATCATAGTGCATACCGCTGACCCTGAGAGGGGGAGGGCGTTGAATAACGCTGCGGTGCTGGAAGGAAACAGAAGGTTGAAATATATGGGAGCTTTGCCGCCACATCTAGACCTACGGGCAATAGCCAAGAAGCAGGAAAGGAGTAATCATGGAAATACCAGATGAAGTTCTACACGATATGCTTTCGTGTGCAGAGGAAAGGAGTGAGTCTCAGGCCACTGAGAAGTTCATTCCTGTCGAGATTCAGCCCGAAGGAAGGGAGATTGAGTTGGGTCTTCGTATCGTGCGCGGACGGGACATGGAAGTGTGTGTTCGCGTGGACGGCAAGGTGGACTCTAACTTGGATGAGCGTGGCTGGTGCTACGTGTCCTGTGTTAGCGTACTCCTTGAATACGCCCAATGGGCTGAGAGTCTGTCGAAGATGGACACAGCTTGCGGAGGCAAGGAGAAGACCCTAGCTGGATGGGGGCAAGTCAAATGAATCCATATCACAAAATCATGCTATGGCTAGTGGTAGCCATAGTTTTTCACCTAATTCTACACATTTACTCTGTTTCAAGTTAAAATAGGAGTTATTCACAGACCCAAGTATAGTTTCTGTGTTTTCCTACCAAAACCTCACGTAAGAATAGAGTAGAGTAGAGTACAATAGAATAGATTATCTAAGGGAAGATAAAGCAATTAAGGAAAGGAATAAGAATATGGGACAAGAACACATATCAAGTGATTCAGATGTCAAGCGCATCTTGGCTGACAGGACTAGGGATACTAGGACGGTTACTGAGATAAGAGAGGGCAAGCCTTATCCGCAATACTTGGCCTTACTGGTCGAGAAAACGGTGGGCGGTGAAACAATCTATCACCCATTGAAGGAACCGGAGGAATAGACCATGCACATAAACCCAAAGAATGAATATGAGGCAGAGAAGAGAGCTGCCGAACAGTTTAAGCCCATCCGTCAGGCGGATTGGTTTAAGATACCATTCAAGGATGCTGACCTGAATCAGTTCCTTGAGGAAATGCCAAAGGAGAGAAAGAAGACCAACGAATGCAACTCTCCTCTCATGCAATCCCATGAGAGGCAGAAGGACATGAATGGAGACGTTTACATTCGCGAGGATGACGACCATCTTTGCCGAGACTAAAGAAAGAAAACCTAAGGAGAAAGAAAATGAGTGAGAAAGAAAGAAAGCCAAAGGAGGAAAGCGATGCGGGACACAATCCTGCGGACTACTGCGCCCAATGCGGCGACACCTACTGGGTAAAAAGCTCGACACTCGGCGCGTGGGCAGAACGCATATGTACGCACTGTGCAGCCAAGGAGCTAAAGAAAAGAATAGGAGGAAAACGATGAGTAACGTAGGAGACAACGCGAAGGAGAGGAGGCCGCTGTGTGTCAAGTGCTGCAAGCCACTTGAAGGCACACGGGATGTAATCGGAACAAGGATAACTTGCTACGAATGCCTCGGGCAGCGTAGCTTCAAGTTCATGGAGGAAGAAAAGAATGAAGGATAGCCCACTGCGCGGGTTGAAACGCGGAAAAAACACGCTTGGATACCGAGGCCATGTAACAGCTAGGGAGATAAGGCGTAAAGCGGAACGCCTAGAGAGAAAGAAGATAAATAATGCCAAGCGCAATCAACAGAAATGAGACAAAGAAGGAGCTGCTGGCTATGTCGCAGTCCTTCCGCAATGGCAAGTTTACCCGCATATCCAAGGCAGCATTGGATGAGCTTGAGGCCAAGCATCAAAACAATATGCGTACCTTGGTGCGTATGCAGCCCACCCGTGGGAAGACTGTCATGCCGATAACCTAGAGTTGCTTCTAGCCAGTCTTCGAGCCTATCCAGATTACTCCTGCTGCCACTGTAATGGCGCAGGCTGTGTCTATTAGCATGAGTATGAGTCCTAATTCATTCATATGTATCCCTTTGGTTACAATACATTAGCCCAGCTCACCTCGCTTGTCGCTCACTAATGAGCGGCAAGACAATTTGACAATCAAAAACGGTCAGAAATGACCGACAAATTTCACCCATCGAGTGATGGGATGGAAAACACTAGGTAAAAATCCTAACAAAGAAGAAACCATGAAGAAAAATAGAAAATACAAACAGTCCACTGATTACGCCGAACTTATGAGCTGCAATGCCAGCTTAGGAGATATGCGGACGGATATAGGTGGAGTCACTGAGCTGATAAGGGGAATATATGTATCCACTGACAGCGTGCCTAGGAGGCTCGTTGGCGTATGTGGAAGCACATATAATACCTATCAGTATTCTGACGTAGATGCTCATGCAGTCAATGCGTTGGAGATGGCAGGTGCAGGGAAGTGGGAACGCAGTTCATACATGATGAATGACGGCGAGTCCATGCGTCTACGCTACGAAGTCCTGAACCCGGAATGGAACAAAGTGAACCAGAAGGTCGGGGATGAGTTCTCCGTTGGACTGGAGTTCTCAACAGGGCATAGAGGATACCTTGCCCCACAGAGCATATTATGCTCGGGGTTCATCACCAGATTGGCTTGCCTCAATGGCATGAGGTCAACTGACCATATGTTTCGCAAGTCAGTGAAGCACTTCAACCGCGAGAAAGTGGACGTTGAGCTGGTTGAGGACATCAACAAGATAGTCCGCAACCTCGGCAAGATGGTTGACTGGTTCGTTGGGTTACATGATGTGCCTTGCGACAGGCAGCAGGGAGTGAATGTGCTGAAGAATATCAGCATCCAGCCCGCAGTGAGGAAGAACATCATCGATGTCTGGAACCAGCCGCACACATGGAGGGGCGTTGAGAACGCATACGATAAGAGTTCAAGGCACCTTGGTAATCTGCTGAATGTTACCACGCAAGTCACTACTCATCAGCACTCAGAGAAGAATGTCAACCAAGCTGACATCGTATCTTCTCGTGTGTTCGACACGCTGGTACAAATGGCACGGGAACCTGAAGCTGAAGATAGTTTCTTCAGGCAGATGGTCAAGCCCGTGGAGAGAAAGCGGAGAGTGAGGGAGGATAAGCAGGAAATGCCTTACTACCTGCCACTGCCACACTCAGGCTAAAAGAAAGGGAGGCAGATGTGGTCGAGGCTACACTCTGCCTCCCTAAGGAGGTTTGCACGAATGGTGCGTAATGAGTAAGTGTAATGGAAACCTAAAACCTATACACTCAAGCGAAATCAGCTTCGTGCAGAGATAAGCAGAAGTAAACCTAAAAATATGAACAGAGATGAACATACTCACACTAAGGAACAGCAAGCTCCAGAAGAAGGAGCAAGACTTGGGCTACATTATTGTTGGCCTGAGCCTGCTTCCTGCTAGGGAAGTGGGAAACTATGAGGACGAGTTAATGGGGACTAATATGTGCAAATGGCATACCCCCGGATGTATTGCATCCTGCATTAACTGGTCTGGGAGGGGTAGATACCCAAAGTCACAGTTGGCGAGGGCAAGGAGAACCATCATGCTCAAGACTGAGCCTGAGCGATTCTTCATACTACTTGAGGAAGACCTGCGGGTCATGGCAAGGAGGGTTAAGAAGCGGGACATGAAACTGGCCTGCCGATTGAACCTGTACTCAGACCATGAGTGGGAGCGCACGGCCATACCGTGGAAATTCCCTGATGTACAGTTCTACGACTACACCAAGGGGCTGGAAAGGGTGCTGGGCCGCAACAGGCCGAAGAACTATCACCTGACATTCAGTCGGTCAGAATCCAACATAGATGAATGCCATGCTGCATTGAATGCTGGAGTCAACGTGGCTGTGGTATTCAAGGATGAGCTACCCCCACATTTCATGGGGCATAGGGTTATAGACGGAGACGAATATGACCATAGGTTCCTAGACCCAAGCGCGGAGCCATACTTCGCAATCAACCACGGCGACCATCCATTGATTGTCGGGTTAAGGAAGAAGGTAAGCCGGGAAGCTGCTGACTGCGGCTTCGTTGTTGACTACTCTAGTATACGAGAAAAAGAATCCTCAACTGAACTGATAGCGGTATGAATAAATACAGAGCAAACGAATACGCATTGCCCATAGAGGTGATGCCACTTGAAGAGGACGGGTACGCAGTCGTGACAGGGCTGGGCTTACCCGTGGGGCCGAGGCTACTGAAGGGTGTCGCCCCCCCATTGATAACTGAATGGGGGCCATTCGACACCGAGGAAGAAGCCATCAGGCTAAAGGAACAACTCATCAGGCACATAGAAGAGTGGCCTGTTAAAAAGAAGAAACGTTGACACCTCCCCTCCTCGTAAATACACTCAGGCATGAGTGATATGAGCGAGGAGGAGGAGAGGCACCTAGACGGACTCAAGAACCGTGTGGCCCAGCTACTTGACGCCAAGTATCGCAAGGGTCAGGCGGAACATGGGGGCAAGCTTTGGGAGAAGAGGGTATTCCCTGAGTTACGGGATGAGATGGTTGACTTCATCTCCTACGTACTCACCTTGGAGACGCAGATATATGAGGCGAAAGCCATGTGTAATGCGGCCAAGAATGGGGACATACCTAAGGATGAGGCCATCGGCAGGGTGCTTGAACTGTTATAGGAGGTAACATGAAGAAGTTTAGGGTATCAGAAGAAACCCTTGAGGAAGCTAAACGAAGGGCAGAAGCGTTGCCACTACTCAACAATTCGATAAGGGCTGGAGAGGGGGCAATCGTGGGGTACTTGGGAGAAGCATTAGTGAAGAAAGTCTTGAACGGGGACATTAAGGATACCTTTGATTATGACATTATTTATGGAGATGGCATAAGGGTGGATGTGAAGACAAAACAAAGGACTTCTGCTCCTAGGGGGGACTATAACTGCACGGTTGCAGACTTCAACACTAGGCAGGAGTGCGATGAGTATGCGTTTGTGAGTGTGTTGGGCGACCACACTTATGCGTGGTATCTTGGCAAGATAGGAAAGGCTTCCTTTTATGAGAAGGCAACCTTCTACGAGGCTGGAGAATTAGACCCGAACTCGTCCCCCAATAGTCCGTTCCATTTTAGGGCTGCTTGCTATAATTTAGACATAAGCCAACTGTCACAATGAGTAAGGGAGACGACAATAAGATATTAAGAACGTATCGGTTCAGCCAGACAACTCTGGACAGGCTGGAAGAACTAGCTCTAGCCACGGGCATTAGCCGGACGGCTGTGCTTGAGCAACTGATACACGTAGCAGAGATAGATGATGAACAGCCGGGAGAAGGGCAAGAGGGGGGAACGCCTGTGGCGTGACTTCCTCAAGAGCTACGGATACACAGCTAGGAGAGGCCAGCAATTCTCAGGGGGAGATGATTCACCTGATGTCATATGCGAGGAACTTGATGATACGATTCACTTCGAGGTGAAGTTTGTAGAGAAGCTTAACATCCATGATGCAATGGCTCAGGCCAAGAGTGATGGAGGGAAAAAGATTGCCGTTGTCGCACACAAACGCAGTAGAGGCGAATGGCTTGTGACAATGGAGGCAGAGAAATTCATGGACATCATCCATGATAGACAGGCTCCCAAAAGTGGGGCCGCAACATAAGGAAAACATGAAAGAAAAACCTATACAAGAAGAGGAAGTAGCGCAGAAGCCGAAGGTTTCTAACCTACTTATCAGAACGGGAAGCATCCTCAAGGTATCCGCAGCCGTATGCAAGGCATGGGGCGAGCTGGAATCAGCCAAGGAGAATGCTGCGAACCCATACTTCAAGAGTAAGTATGCACCACTGAAGGAGGTAATAAGGGTAGCCAAGGCTGTGCTTCCAGAGCATGGATTGTGCGCCCTTCAGCCTACCACAGTGGTTGAAGGACAGAAGTATGTGATGACACTTATACTGCATACGTCAGGCCAGTACATCGGCGGGTTGTATCCCATTACTCCCGGCAAGACTGACCCGCAAGCAGTGGGCAGTGCGGTTACATACGCACGAAGGTACGGACTCGCATCCATGCTCGGCATAGCAAGCGACGAGGATGATGACGGTGAGAGTTCCATGCAGAGAGGCAATCGTGAAACTCACCTGCATACGATAGCCCTTGAGCGAGGTACTCGAGTAGAGCTGGTGTCGCTCTTCAAGGGAGTGGAAGAGCAGGTCAACAAGTTCCTCCGGGGCAAGAAGGAAATCACAGAGAAGCAGACATTCTGTGATGTGCGTCCCAAGCTGGCGGAAGAAATACTAAAGCGTCCTCAGGATTTCCTTGGCAAAGCAGTCGGGGAAGCTAAGGGTGCCTAATGGTGGAAACGGGTGCGTCTCGTGTGTCATAGCGCGGGGCGCACCCAAACCAAGGAGATTATTATGGGAATAATGACATCAGACGGATTCAGTAAACCAGAACCAGAACCAAGCAAGAAGGTGTACCTGTGCATCTCATGCGGGGAAGAAGCTGAAGAAGGCGTCTCCCTGTGCGAGGATTGTCAGGAGGGCTTCGATAAGGAAATGGAAAGGAACTAATCATGGGACTAACAACATCAGATACATTCTTTGACCCGCAACCTGCGGAGAAACCAAAGGAAGAAATGAAACATCACCCCACTCACCCACCATCATCCTTCCCTGCCATGAAGGCTTGTGCCTGTTACAAGCCAGACAATAAGGGAAGCCGTGCTGCGGACAGGGGGACAGAACTGCATGAGCAGCTTGCCAATCTCCTAGAAAAGCCAGCTTTCGGTGGGGATGTGGAGCCAGAAGTAAAGTGGGCGGCAGACTATATCATCTTTGAAACCAACATGCAGCCCATCGCAGTGGAGACTAAGGTAACAGTCAAGAGGGGAGCAGCCGACCTAACCTTCGGTCATGCTGATGCCTACTATAATGGACACCTATTCGACCTGAAGACGGGCCAACACAAGCGTGATTACGGCCCCCAGATGGCCGTGTACGGGCTTGGAATGATGCAGAAGCATAATCTACCCTCGATTACAGTACACCTGCTGTATTCGGCGTTCAGGGAGGTGGACTCATACACCATCACAAGAGAGGAAGCGGAGGCTGAAGTGTTCGGGATAGTGGACGCGACAGAGAATCCAACCAAGGAGGCAGCACCCTGTTCCTATTGTTCTTGGTGCGCCAACAAGGAGAGCTGCACTGCACTCTCAGGTCTGGCAACCACCGTGTCCGATGGGCTTATGGACTTACCTAAGTCGATGGACTTGGGTAAGGTGTCCGACCCAGCCGAGATGGGTAAGTTCAAGGCACTCGCCGACCATCTCAAGGTATGGATTGAGGCAGTCAATGCCAAGGCTAAGGAGTTCGATGATATAGATGGCTACCATAAGGTTACGAGAAAAGGAACCAAGTCCCTAACGGACGCATGGGATACCATGTCGGAGCTGGACATCAGTGTGTTTGAGTTGATGTCATGCTGCTCAATCTCATATCCAAAGCTGGTAAATAAGTTCAGCGAGTTAAAGAACATTTCTAAAGAGCAGGCAGAGGAAAAGTTGTCCGTCCTCCTGTCAGCTCAAATAAAAGAGGGACACGAAACCAAATACTGGAGAAAGAAATAATGGCTGACGAACAAGTACAGGTCAGATATGACCGGGTTGGTGTTGGCGAGGGCGCAGCCTTCGATAACAAACCCAAGACAGAGGCCCATCCTAAGCTGAAGGGAAACCTGAAGTTTGAGGAAGACCTTCCGGCTGGAACAAAGCTGGAGGTTGCCATATGGGAGAACGAGGCGAAGGAAGATGGCAAGAAACTGAAGAAGGGGGACAAGTACCTCAAGCTGAAGGTTTCCAAGCTGATTCCTCAGGCTGAAGAAGCTGTGGCTCCTTTCTAAGGAAACACAGAGACAAAGCGGGGGGTGGGGCGTTCGCCCTGCCCCCATTTTTAACCAAAAGGAGTATAATGAGTAAAGCAAAGAACGGTAGATACGTATTTAAAATCACTGAGCCTGAGAAGGAGATTCTCGATAGGGCTTTAGAAATTGTGCATCTATGGTCGGGGATACCCAAGGCCGAGATAGCTGGGAGACGAAGGTTTCAGGCGTTAATTGATTCCAGACATTTCTGGTGGATGCTGTGCCTTCGGTCACATCCATTCACTCTGGAGCGACTGGGGGAACTAGTTGACCGTGACCACGGCTCAATCGTACACGCCAAGGGAAGGCACAGTGACATGATGGAAGTAGGTCAGTTCACATATGAAAGAGAGGGGGCAGGGTGCTGGGCTAAGGGCTTCGAAGGCAGGAACAGAAACTTCAAGGCAAACTGGGAGTACGTATGCCGGGAGTATGACAAGGCACTAGCCACCGAACAGAAAGGAACCCCCACCCATGCCGAGGAACACGCCAACAGTCTGGTATAAGAATTGTCTATACCAAATGGAAGACCAAGAGATGGTCTGGCTACAAAACCAAGACAGTGGGTCTTGTGCTGTATGGGAATGGCTGAAGGCTGATTGCTGGAAGCGCGGCTCCCCGCAGATACGTTCCCTGTCTGAGATAGAGAAAGGTGGCGTGGCCCATATACTGGGCATCACCGTCAAGCGTCTCGACAACATAATATCCATGATGGTCGATGACCTGAAGTGGATAGACTCAGACATGAAGATACGTAGCTGGGAGAAGTGGCAGGCTGTTAGCCTTAGGGAAGCATCTGCCGACAGGCAATATGTCAAATACTGGAAGGACAGGGCGTCAGAAGAGGGGGAACCCGAACTGCCTCCTGAACTTCAGGATGACAAGTTCCGTATAGCATGGGAGGAGTACCTCAAGTACAGGAAAGAGAACAGGTGGAAGCCCCTAAGGGCCATGTCAGTTGAGCGCAAATGGCGTGAGCTGGCTGGCTGGGGGCTGGATGGAGCAATTGAATCCATCGAGCAGACCATCAAGCATGGGTGGCAAGGCTTGTTCCAACCACAGTCTATGGTAAAGAAGGGCGGCAAACCTGCTTCCGTATGGGAGCAGAAGCAGCAACTTGAACTCGTAGAAAACGAGATGAAGGAACTGAAGGGCCGTCACTTCATGGAGCCTCCCACATCACAGTGGGATAATACAGCAGCAGCTCAGAGGGCCAAGACAAGGTACTTTGAGCTAAGGAAAAGGGCCAAGGATATTAGAGCATCTATCATTGGCTAGGAAACAGAGCTTGCGCCCCGCCCAAGGGGCGCAACTCTCTTAATATAGTTCCCGCAACATCCCTCGTTACAATCTTCTTACTGTGGAGGTTGAGCCAGTATTCTCTTCGTTCATCCACTGGCATGGACATCATCTTATCCAGTATAAATCCAGCCCTCGCCTCAACAGGGAGAGTTTTCAACATCCTCTCATCCCGGCTGAGATTCATCTCCCTGAATCGCTTCACTAATTCACGCTTGACCAGCATCGTATCATGGCTCGCTTCCATCCCACTCAACATAACAATCGCAGCTCTTGCCCTGTCCCTTGGGTTAAGCTCTCTTGTCCTCGTCCAGAAAGCATCGACAAGTCTATGCCTAACCGCAGCACCACCCGCAGAATCCGTCACGTAATCCTCCATCGCCCTCATGTCATCAGTAGGGTTCAGATACTTGGAGCGGAACAATCTCTTGGCAGGCCCACCTATAAGTGGAACCTTCATCAGCCCCGGTCTGTCATCTATGTCCTTGTCCGGTATGAACTGGCTAACAAGGCCAGCAGTCATTCCCCTTATGCCATGCTGTACCCTCAATGGTGAGGCACCTATGATTCCAGCCAAGTCCCGGTACAGGTCGGGCGTGTTATTGTAATACTGCTCATGCGCTGGTGCAGCCTTGAGGCTCTTGCGTATGACGTCACCGTGGTGGTAGAAGTTTCGGTTGGAAACAATCTCAATTGGAGTCTTTATTACCGGATTAAGGCTGGAGAGGACGCTCTCGAACCTGCCCCACGGGTCAAGCTCCAGCCCACCCTTCTCTGATTGTATGTTCACTGGAATGATACCCTCTGCCAGTGCTGCAATCATTTCATTAACAGCCTTCGGGTCTTCATTCACCATATGCTCAAGCATTCCCTCCGCGAGATAGGACACCAGACCAAATGTTTCCCGCCGTGGTATGCGGATATACTCCCTTACCTTCTCCCCCGTCCAAGGGTGAGTGAACCACTTATCCATCGGTATGTGGAAGTAGTGCCTCCTGTCCTCAGGACTAATCTTGTCATAGTCCTCATCATAATCTTCGCGGCGATTCATTGCCCAGATAAGGACTGAAGGAATAGCAGCCATTGATGTCAGCTTGAGAGCCATCTTGATTCCATCACTCCTGTCACCCTTGCGAACAATCCCTCCCAGCCTATGGAAGTCACGCTCAACACCCTGCACCCTAGCATTGAAGAACATGAATACAAGATTGAGCTGCCATGCTTCAGTTGCGGTGCCTCTCCTTGCAAAGTCAGGGGAGCCTACATAGTTGCGAATCTCTATGGCTATCCTCCTCATCTTCTCGTCCAGCTCCTTCTCAAGGGCAGCTTTCTTCTCGGAATCCTTGGTAGCTTCTATCTTCTGACTCAGCTTTGTCGCCCCCTCAATGTCCATAAGCCGCTGGTAGCCAACGAGTTTTGCAGTATGCTCCAGCACCTTGCCCAAGGTGTTTAGCTGGTCAACCTTCGTTGTTCCCCAGTCCCACAGCTTCTGCGTCCCGCCACGTAACCCACTGTACTTCTTCCGCTTGAGGGGGTTCCTTATCTGCTCCTTTTGCAG